>Ga0209633_10000373_pt1 | contig 52926 bp, 51 predicted proteins | sample Cruoilmetagenom1_FD_187290 | JGI IMG/M metagenome (GOLD analysis project Ga0209633, IMG submission 187290) | Oil polluted marine microbial communities from Coal Oil Point, Santa Barbara, California, USA - Sample 1 (SPAdes) (version 2) | ecosystem: Environmental > Aquatic > Marine > Oil seeps ... | reverse complement strand
GAATCGCGCATGGCGGTTTTGTCCGCGCCCACTTGGAGGAAGAGCACAGAGTCAGATTGATTTAACTTAGTAACTAAGCTATCTTGACTTCGATTGCCCGACGGAAGGCCTTCGTAGAGTCGAGATACGGAATGACGCCAGTCGTTCCGCATCGAGAGGCCTGCAACCGCAGGCCGCCGCCTTATGCGGCGGGAGCCAAGCGAGCGCCCTTCGACAAGCTCAGGAGCGAGCGCCCGGCGCCTGAGGGAAATAGCGAAGACGCGCAGCGGCTTCGCGTACAAATGGGAGGCTCACATGGCGCTGACCGTCAGCCACGCCCCGCCCGCGGCACCGAATAGAGCGCTCGACGCCGATCTCCGCGGCTATCTCGACACCAACGACGACGTCGTCACGCATATTACCAAGCCCGTATCGCTGGAGCACGTGCCGGCGCTGATCGGCCAGAGCGAGCAGCCGATCCTCTTTGAAAACATCACAGAGAAGCCCGGCTTTCGCCTGCTCGATATTCTGGTCAAGCACCGACATTTGCAGGCGCGCGCGCTCGGCGTGCCGCGCGAGCACTACCTGAAGACGCTGGCTTACCGCCTGCGCAAGCCGCCGCGCGGTTTCGTCGAGGTGACGGACGGCCCCGTGAAGGCGGTCAAGTTGAAAGGCAGGGACGTCGATTGGACCAAGCTCCCGGTGCCGATCCCGAGCGAGAAGGAGACCCGGCCCTACGTCACCGCGATGAACATCGTCCGCGATCCCGAGACCGGCTTCTACAATTCGTCCCACGCCGGCACCAACGTGGTCGACCGCAACACGGGCCTCATGAGCTTCGCCACCCCGCACACCCACGCCATCATGCGCAAGTACCGCGAGCTCGGCCACGACACCATGCCGATCGCCCTCGTCTTCGGCCTGCCGCCGGCTTACGAGATCATGGCCAATTTCTCCGGCCTCCATATGGACCAGTGGGGCGAGCTCGAGATGGTCGGCACCATCATGGACCGCGACGTGGAGATGGTGCCGTGCGAGACCATCGACCTCAACGTGCCGGCCCAGGCCGAGATCGTCGTCGAGGGCACGGTCGATTTCACGAAGACCGCGCCGGCCGGACTCAATGTCGGACCGAGCTGGTATTACCTTCCGGCCGACATGACGCTGCCGGTGCTCACGGTTTCCGCGATCACCATGCGCGACGACCGGCCGATCTACCGCCACCACCAGACCACGCCCGAGACCGACCACCAGCCGCTGCCCCGGCTCTGCCACGAGGCCATCCTCTACAACCGCCTGACCGAGATCGGGCTCACCGTCCACGACGTGCGCTTCCCGACCTGGGGCGCGGCGGTCTCCTGCCTCATCCAGGTCGAGGCGCCGCGCGAGGGCCCGCTCAACGACGCGCTCCTCCAAACAATGGGCGCGCCCTGGCTCAACACCAAGATGGTGGTCGCGGTCAGCGCGGACGTCGATCTCGACGATGCGGGCGACGTTTACCGGTCGATCGCCACGCGCTGCGATCCCGCCCGCGACATCATCGTCGTCGGCAACACCCGCGGCTCGCCCTACGACCCCTCGGCCACCCCGATCCCGGGCGACGATTTCTGGCGCACCGTCGGCAAGATCGGCATCGACGCCACCGCCAAGGCGCGCCACCGCCTGGAGGACTTTGAGAACGCCATGCCCGCGCACTGGGGCACCGTGAAGTTGGAGGACTATCTGGACTGAGCGCGGCCGGAGCCACGCGGCCATCCTTCGAGGCTCCGCCGCAATCGCGGCTCCGCACCTCAGGATGAGCATCGAGCATAACCCGAGCTCACCCTGAGGTGCGCCGCCAGGCGCCTCGAAGGGCGAGCGGCCCGCCGGCAAAAACTACACCACGTATTGGAGCACAAACCCATGGACGCCCCCGCCCCCACCATCACCATCGAGGCCGACCCGTTCATCCCCTACGTCGAGGAGGCCGATTACCCCGATCACCTGCGCCCGATCCTGGAGCCCTACATGTCGCGCATGGGCTTCATCCCGAACGCGCTGAAGCTGCATATGCACCGGCCGGAAATCGCCCAGACATTATGGAAGCTCAACTCCAACATCATGCGCGACCCGAGCTCGACCGTGGACCAGAAGCTCAAGCGCAAACTGTCAGTCGTCGCCTCGACGGGGAATGGATGCAACTACTGCACGTCGCATTGCTGCGGCATGCTGAAGGCGGCGTCGGGGGGCGAGGCCGAAGGCTGGGGGGTTGGCGAGGCCGAACTGCAGGCACTGGTCGACGGCACTGGCGGCTGGGACGATGAGGGCGAAAAGGCCGCAATCGAATTCGTGCGCGAGGCGACCACCGATCCGGCCAACATCCTGGCGTCCACCCACGCCAACCTGAAGGCGCACTTCTCGCCGCCGCAGATCGTCGAGATCGCCATGGTCGCCAGCTTCTGGAAATTCTACAACACGCTTCACGACGCCCTGAACATCCCGATCGAGAACCACGTCCTGCACGACACCGGCTATACGACGATCGCCGCCAAGACGGCGTATGGCGGCTGAGCCGGTTCGTTCTTCCCATGAGCGACAAAGACAGCAGCCGCCTGCCACCCACCGTTTCCGAGCCCGCGTTGCTCTCGGACGACAGCGACGGGCGCTTCCGCCAGATGGTCTACGACCTCTTCACGGTCTCGGTGCGCATGGAGGCGGTGCGCGACGCGCTCGCCAAGGATCTCGGCGTTACCGGCCCGCAATATTCGATCCTGATGGCGATCGCGCGCCTCGCCGGGATTGCGGGCGTGCCGGTGGGCCAGGTCGCCGACCAGCTCCACGTCACCGGCGCCTTCGTGACCGTGGAGACCGGCAAGCTGGTCGGCAAGGATCTGGTGGAAAAGGCCCCCAACCCCAAGGATGGGCGCAGCGTCCTCTTGCGCCTCTCCGAGCAAGGCGCCGCACGCCTCGAGCGGCTGGCCCCCAAGGTGCGCGCGGTCAATGACCGCTTCTTCGGCATCCTCGACCGCGGCGACTTCGAGACCCTCGCCCGCGCCGCCTCGGCGCTCGTGCAAAGTTCCGATGACGCAGTTTCGATCGCCCGCGCGGATCAGAAGGGCCCAGAGGGCCCAGACGGCCCAGACGGCCCAGAGGGCCCAGAGGGCAAAGCCAGCAAAGCCGGTGCCGTCAGCAACCCGGCGATCGTCGGGCCCGACATCTCCTGATCGCCCCGCCGGGCTCTGGGGCGACCTACACGTCCTTGGTTCATGTTGAATTATTTTTCTAGCATGCCGAATTTTCGCCCGGAATGGCGCGCCCAGTAAGGGCAAAACCGGGCCGAATACATAATTATTCAACCGGGTGGAGGCTGAATTCTCCCCGTCGCCCCGGCCGCTCGATTTAGCGGATTTTCATCATTCTTAGCTAAAAGAATTGCTGGTTCAACTGGAGCGACACCAGACCGCACTCAACCGACACCACCGCCCGGCCGACGCGGCATTGCAGGCTGGCCGACACCCGCTTCGGGCCGGCACCGCCAGGCCGCCGCCTGTTCAAGCCGTGTCTCCTCCCCCTTTTGGAGGCCCGCAGACCGCGTAGTTAGGAACGGCAACCGCTGATGCCTCGCACTCTCGACAATCTGCGTATCCAGACCCGGCTCGGCATATTGGCGGCCGTGATGGTACTTGGCGCAATGCTTGCTGGGGCCGCCGGCTTCATTGCCGACCGCACCGTCAACACCGTGCTCGCCGCCGACAGGCACAACGACAAGCTGGTTCACCTCGCTGGAGAAATCCACGTGAACCTGCTCCAGATGCGGCGCGCCGAGAAGGATTTTCTGCTGACCAAGGACCGCAACTTCGTCGAGCGGCACGCCATCCACAGTCGCCTGACCATGCGCGCCATCGACACTTTGGCGGCGCTGCCGCATGCCGGTCTTCCGGACCGCCAGATTCACCGCTTGCAAGCCGCGATGCGCCGCTATCCCCAATCGTTTGCCGCTGCGGTCCGGCTCAGCGTATTGCTGGGGTTAAACCACGAATCAGGGCTGCAAGGCGGCATCCACAACGCAAGCCAAGGCATCGAACGGACTCTCGGGCAGGCGGGAGCCTACCGGCTCCTGGTGAAGATACATGAGATACACCGTCTTGAAATGGGCATCACTCAAGGTGGAAAGCTAGAATTTATCGATCGCATGGACGCGCAGTTGACGAAACTCGTTTCCTTGCTGGCCAAATCGCCGCTTCCGCCCGCAACCAAGGCCCAGATCAGACGCCAGGCCGGCGAATACCGCCGCACGTTTCGCGCCTGGGTCGGCACCGAGCGTTTGTTGCGTCAGCAAGCGAGACAAATGAATACAAACTACCTGGTGATGCGCCGCGATATTGTGGCGATCACCGCCGGTGCTCGTCGCGTGGAGAACGCCGCGGAAGAAAAATTCGCTTCGGTCAGAAACAGCGCCCGGATTGCGATGTTGGCGGTGGGTATTCTAATCGTTCTGGTTTCGGTATCGCTGGCCGCCGCAATCGGGCGAAGCATCATCCGGCCCCTGGAGAAGATCAATGCCGCCCTCGCCGATCTGGCGGCGGGCGATAACGAGCGGGAAATCCCCGCCACGGAGAGGCGCGACGAGATCGGCGATATCGCGCGCGCGGCCGTGGTGTTCAAGGAGAACGCGATCGCCAAGGCCGCCGCGGAGGCCGCCAGCGAGGCGAAATCGTCGTTTCTCGCCACCGCCAGTCACGAAATTCGCACACCGGTCAACGGCATCATCGGCATTGGCGATCTGTTGCTCGACTCGCCGCTCAACGACAAGCAGAAATCGCTCGTCAAGACATCGCAGAAATCCGCCAGGGATCTGGTCGCAATCATCAACGGCGTCCTCGACCACTCCAAGCTCGAAGCCGAGATGGTCGAGCTCGAGGACCATGATTTCGACCTCTACCAACTGGTCAATCATGTCCTGTCCATCCTCGGCGTCCAGGCCGCTGCGAAATCGATCGGTCTGAGCTGGCATCATCCGGAAAACCTGCCGCGGCACTTGAAAGCCGATGCCGGCCGGCTCCAGCAGATCCTCCTCAACCTGATCGGCAATGCCATCAAGTTCACCGAGACGGGCGCCGTCACGCTGTTCGTCATGCACCGCGAGGGCGACGGCGGGACGATCGATCTACGCTGCGAGATCAAGGACACCGGCATCGGCATCGAGCCGGAGAAACAAGGCGAACTGTTCACCCGGTTCACGCAAGCCGAGCGCTCGATGACCCGCACCCATGGCGGCACCGGACTGGGGCTGTCGATCAGCCGGCAATTGGCGGAATTGATGGGTGGCGAGATCGGCCTGCTCAGCACGCCCGGCGAAGGCAGCACATTCTGGTTCACCATCCGCTGCGTGATCGGCGCCCCGGCCGAAGAGGCCGACGATGCCGACGATGCCGACAGCCGCCAAGAGGGTTTGGACGGCACCGGCGCCACCGCGGGCCAACACATCCCGCAAGCCGAAGACGCCGACGGTCTCCAGATCCTCGTCGCCGAGGACAACCGGGTCAACCAGATGCTGGTCAAGGAAATCCTTCGAGCAGCCGGCCACACCGCCGAACTCGTCGAGAATGGCGTGGAAGCGATCGAGGCGGTTCAGCGCGGCAGCTACGATCTGGTGCTGATGGATGTGCAGATGCCGGAACTCGACGGCATTTCGGCGACCAAGCAAATCCGCGCCCTGCCCGGCCCAATGGGTCAGGTGCCGATCATCGCCGTAACCGCCCATGCGATGGTCGGCGACCGGGAGACCTACATCGCGGCGGGAATGGACGAGTACGTTTCCAAGCCTGTCGATCGGAAAGTCCTCTTTCAGACGATCGAGCGAACACTCGAAAGCCGGCGGCAAGCGCCGAACGACGCGCAACAGGTGACGAAACCGGACGCAGCGCCGTTGGCGGACGGCAAAGAAGGTCCCGCCTCGGCAGACCACGAAGCCCCGCCGGCGCCGGCGTCACCCGACACCGACAGCTTGCCCGTCCTCGAAACGACGGTCATAGAGGAATGGAAATCATTCCTCAGCCCGAACAAGTTCGAGGAATTGATCAGCTCGCATGTCGGCTTCGCCCGAAGCTGCGTTCCTCTATTGCAGGAGCGCGGGCAAAGCGGCTCGCTGGCTGAACTGGCCGAGCTGGCGCACGACTTGAAGGGCACGTGTTCGAGCCTTGGAATGTCGCGGGTCCAGCAATTGGCCGCCGATCTGGAAACAGCCTGCAAGGAAAAGCGCGCGAAAGAGGCGCGGGAACTGGTAGACACCGTGGAAGCCGCCATCGTCGACGGCGTGGCCGCGATCGAAAAGAAATACGCGGCCTGAGATGGTTGGCGGGCAATGAACAAGCCACTCGAAAAGCTGCGTGTCATGGTCGTCGACGACAACGAGCAGGCGCGCAACGTTCTGATCATGGTGTTCGAGCGTCTTGGCATACAGAAGATTTTCGCCGCCAACAATGGGATCGAGGCGCAGAACCTCCTGGCCAGCATGGATGGCACGATCGATCTCATACTCTGCGACTGGAACATGCCGGTGATGAGCGGCATGGATCTGCTGCGCCAGATCCGCTGGGGCTACCCGGACCTGCCCTTCATCATGGTGACGGCAAACTCCGATTTGCAAAGCGCCAGGGCCGCCAAGGAACAGGGCGCCACCGACTTCATCGCCAAACCGGTCACCGCCAAGGCCGTTGAGGAAAGGCTCCGCGCCCTCTTCGAACTTCTCTAGCGAGCCGACGCCCCGTGCGGCATGCGGGGGGACCGATCAAACGTCCCCCGCCGCCCCGATTAGTAGTCCCGCACGGCGAGCGCCCGGGAACAAACAGTTCTCCCGCGCGGCATGCCCGGGAAACAATCGAACAACTTATCCGCGATTGTTCGCTTTCGATCCAGGCCGTCACGCTGCATAATCGTCGCCGGCGGCGGTCTCGGCATCTTGATCTTTTGTGAAATGCCTGTGATATTTCACAGGAAACATGTCTGCGCCCGTTCGTCGCCGGCACGGGCCCGGCGCGACGGCTGCCGGACCGGTTTGCCGTCATGGCGATTGGACGATGCGCTTTGCGAGGGATCGCTCATGACCGTGTCATATTTCGTGCGTTACCAAGGCAGTCCGGCCGACCAGGTCGCTTTCGACGCCCATTATGCGGGGCCCCACGCCGCACTGTTGCGGGATTTTCCGGGCATCCGCTCGCTCATTCTCCACAGCCCGGCGATCGCCCACGATCCCTGCCCGGTCAATGATGCCGGGCTCCATTTGCTCTCCCAGATGGTCTTCGACAGCGAGGATGCCCTGCGCGCCGCACTGGGCTCGCAGGCCCGCCAGCGCGCCTTCGCCGATCGCGCCAACTTCCCCGCTTTCGACGGCGCCATCGCCCACCAGGCGATGCGCGCGGAGACGATCTTTTGAGCGCTACCCAGGATAGAAGCCTGATCCGTCCCCCCGGCCGCAACCCCCACCTCTTCCGGCCAATCGAGCTGCGCTCGGTTCGCTCGAAGAATCGGATCATGGTCTCGCCGATGTGCCAATACTCGGCCGAGGACGGTGCGCCCAATGATTGGCATTTCCAGCACCTCGCCAGCCGCGCCGTCGGCGGCGCCGGGATCGTGTTCACCGAGGTCGCCCATGTCGAGGCGCGCGGCCGCATCACGCCGTGGTGCCTTGGCCTCTGGAACGACGAGCAGCGCGACGGGTTGGCGCGCATCGCCGAATTCATCGCCGCCCAAAACGCCGTGCCGGCGATCCAGATCGGCCATGCCGGACGCAAGGCGGCGGCCGGGCGGCCATGGGAGGGCTCCAAGCCACTGGTCCCGACGAATGGCGGCTGGCCCGTGATCGGCCCCTCCGCCGAGCCCTACGATGAAGGTTGGCAAACACCAGAAGCGATGGACCAGGCGACCATCGACGAGGTCGTCGCGGCCTTTGCCGCTGCAACACGCCGCTCGCGCGAGGCCGGCTTCAAACTCGCCGAGATCCATGCCGCGCACGGCTATCTGCTGCACGAATTCCTCTCGCCGCTTTCGAACCGCCGCAACGACGCCTACGGCGGCGATCTCGCCGGCCGGTCGCGCTTGCTTATGGAGGTGATCGACGCGGTGCGCGGCGAATGGCCGGCTGATCTGCCGCTCTTCCTGCGCCTCTCGGCAACCGAATGGGTCGAGGGCGGCTACGACCTTGAAGACACGATCGCGCTGGTCAAACAGGTCGCGGCACGCGGCGACGTCGATCTGATCGATTGCTCCTCCGGCGGCAATCACCCGATGCAGGAGATCCCGATCTTTCCCGGCTATCAGGTCCGGTTCGCCGAGGCCATCAAACGCGAGACCGGCATGATGACGGCCGCGGTGGGGCTGATCCACACGCCCGAGCATGCCGAGGAAATCATCGCCAACGGCCGCGCCGATATCGTGGCACTGGCGCGCACGCTGCTGCACGACCCCTACTGGCCGCTCCACGCCGCCGGCAAGTTGAAGGCGGCCGACGTTGCCTGGCCGGTGCAGTACGAACGCGGCAACATCTTTTAGGGGGGACCAGATGGACGGCGGCAGCACCCTTGACCTCAACCTAGACGGCACAACCGCGCTCACGGCGGGCATCGGCGCGCTCGTGATCGCCGGCTGGACCGGGCGCGACCAGACGGCCATGGAGGCGCATATGGTCGAGCTCGAAGCGCTCGGCATCGCCCGGCCCAAGACGACGCCGATCTTCTACCGGGTCGCCGCCTTGCTGCTCACCACCGATGCCGAGATCCAGGTCGCCGGCACCGATTCGAGCGGCGAGGTCGAGGCCGTGATCCTCAGCCTTCCGGACGGCCTTCATATCGGCGTCGGCTCCGACCACACCGACCGCAAGGTCGAGGCCTACAACATCACCGTCTCCAAGCAGGCCTGCGCCAAGCCGCTCGGGCCCAGGCTGTGGCGCTTTGACGAAGTGGCCGACCATTGGGACGATCTGGTGTTGCGCTCCTGGACCACCGTCGCGGGCCAGCGCCGCGCCTATCAGGAGGGCAGCGCCGCAAGAATGCGCCACCCATTCGATCTCATGGAAAGATATCTGGGGCCCGGCAAGACGCTGCCCGTCGGCACCGCGATGTTCTGCGGCACGCTGCCGGTGATCGGTTCAATCGAGCCCGGCGAGCTGTTCGAGATCGAGCTCGAAGACCCCATCGCCGGGCGCACGCTCGCCCATCGCTACGCCACCAAGACATTGCCGATCGAAGGCTGAGAAAACCAAGGGAACGAAGGAAGACACCGGACATGCTGTTCAACAAGCCGCATCTGGAATTCCACGCGCTCGACATGGAGGGTGGCTGGGAGACGCCCGAAGGCTACCCCTCGGGTTTCAAGCAAAAAATCCTCGCCTCCGATCTCGACGAGGAGGGCAAGAAGGGCAGCCGCTCGCGGCTCCTCAAGGTCGAGCCCGGCGCCTTCTCCACCGAGCCCTTCATCCACGACCATTGGGAGGAGGTCTTCCTGCTCGAGGGCGACCTCATCGTCGGCAACGACGCAGACGGCCAGGGCGGCGAGAAGTTCGTCGCCAAGACTTATGCCTGCCGCCCGCCCGGCGTCTATCACGGGCCGTTCAAGTCGGAGAACGGCTGCGTCATGTTCGAGATCCACTATTACGACGAAGCCAAGTCTTGAGCGAACGTCCGGGCCCGCTCATGACCGCCAAGGGCAGAGCCGCCGGCGCCGCCGCGCTGGCCGACAATGACACCCCGTCGCGCGGCGGCGTGTCTGCCCGCAGCGAGGCGTCGACGCGCGTGCGCGCCCCTGCCCCGTCGCTCCGGGCCCAAGCCTATGAGGCAATCAAGCGGCGGATCACCACGCTCGACTATGCGCCCGGCGAGCATCTGATCGAGGCTTCGATCTCCGAGGCGCTCGGCATCGGCCGCACACCCGTCCACCAGGCGCTCGACCGGCTGATGCTCGAGGGCATGATCGATATCATCCCGAGGAAGGGCGTGATCGTGCGCCCGATCTCGCTCGACGAGCATTTGCAGCTCACCCAGGTCCGGCTGATCAACGAGCCCTACTGCGCCAGCCTCGCCGCCGAGCGCGCCGATACCGAAGAAATCAATGCCATGCGGGCGCTGCTCGACCGCGCCCACGGGCGCATGGATGCGCGCGACATCGCGGGACTGATGGACCTCGACCGTGACTTCCACGCCGCGATCTCCCGCGCTGCGCGCAACCGGGTGCTGGCCGATCTTCTGCGTAGCCTGCACGAGCGCTCCTTGCGTTTCTGGATCCTCTCGCTCTCCGACGCCCACCACCACAAGCGCGTCCAGCGCGAGCACGAGGCCGTCTACCGGGCGATCCGCGACCGCGATCCCGACCGCGCGGCCGACGCCGCTCGCGCCCATATCGAATCCTCGCGCGACAACATCATGAAGTCGATCTGACCGGCTTCGCCGGTCCAAACGCGCGCGGCCCAATTTTCGTAGGGGCAGGTTTCAAACCTGCCCGTCTATCTCACCACAGAGACACAGAGGCACAGAGGCACAGAGGCACAGAGGCACAGAGGCACAGAGGCACAAAGAAGAACTCGGTACCACCGCGCCGCTGGACTTCCCTTTGTGCCTCTGTGTTTCTGTGGTTATTTTCGCCTCGCGCGGCCCGGCTCGCCCTTCGAGGCGCGCTTCGCGGGAAGAACAAATGATCCAGCAGCTGCCGTACGTTGGATAGCTCATACTTTCACACTTCAGTATGCGGCCGCTCAATAGTGATCGGTTCGGTCTTGTCAACTTCATCCTCAGTTGGCGAAAGAATGTCCTGATTCCGCGGCTTGGGAGGGGGCGCTTGCCAAGGTCGGAGATGCTGGCCAACTTGGTCATAGAAGCGAGGCACCGCCGCTTCCAATTGCTCAATAAATGTCCGGGAGCCGGAGAACTTTCCGGCGAGGTCGCGAATCAATTGAACCTCAAAAGAATGCGGTGACTGCTTTTGATTTCCCGTTTGCAATATCTCCGGGTTCTCTCGGACACGTGCAAGGCTATCCTTCGTGTCCGGCGCCCGTGACGGCCACGATGCTTTCACATAAATATCTGGGTCGTTGGCCTTTGAAATTTGCCGGAGTAACCAGTTTATCCGCGCCTTGGTGCTTTTTTTGTCTCGCGGCGCTTCTACACGCATCCCGCATGCAATCGAGCGGGTGCGGAGATCGACAACTACGGACAGGTCGGATGCTGCGTCGGGTATTTGAAAAGCGCAACTTAGCAATTTTTTCTCTGCCAAGATGGCACCATCGTCTTTTAGTCGATGAAGTGGAGCATCGCGGTGCTTCCGATCAAGTTTTAGGCGAACCGGGCGGCCTAAATGTCTCGATAGGATCAAACACAAATCGCGCTCTTCTTCGTGCCAACTAGCCACGGTGTTTTCAACTTCATGGTTAGTCCTGCGCAAAACCGCACCACTCTGGACCGCTAAAACAATCTCCTTCCATTCCTTGTTCATGCGGTCGAAACCGTCAATACCGGTTGAATCATGGGACAAAAAGCGCACGATTTCGTTCAAGAGAAATGCTTGGTCAGAATCCTCGATGGTCTCGTCCATCTGCAATAGGGATGCTTGAGTTAGTATCCACATCCATGGCCAATGGTAGAGCTTGACTTTGCGTGTCGATGTTCGAGGCAACTGAATCGGATGGTGGTCTGGGCGAGCTGTAAATTGGTTGCTAATCGTGATTACCGCGTCGATTCCACAGTTTTTGGCAAGTTCGACGTAGCGTTCGATTTGATCCGCCCCCAGCTGCCCGTTTCCTATCTTGACCTCTAGAAATGCGGACCATGATCGTCGGCCTGTCTCAATTACAACAAGGCCGTCAGGCCGATCTTTCGATTGAGCCACTAAAGAGTTCGGTACCACCTCTGTAAACGCTGAAATTCCAGCGCGCTTGCCAATAGATTGGCCAACGCTGGAAAACAATGCGTGAGCAAAATCCGGAATGGCGGTCAGACTTGCCAATAGAACAGACGTAATTCGACTTTCTCGATTCGTATCGGCGACGATCGGAATGAGTCGTGCTCGCTCGCCGGATTTTAAGTAAGGAGGAAGATCGCTCATAATGTATGTCTCCCGCATCGGTTGTTTAATTCGCTTAAATTTCAAGTATCAATCAGTTGTGTCAAGCCCATGTAACGGAATCGAGCAAGGTGCTCTTCCATCTCGCAGTCCAACACAGACGCCGAAATTTCATTGACCACGGGGGTGGTCCGGCATAGTATTTAGATACGTTACATAGCTATTAGACGTAATCAATCGATCGGCGACGAATCCATGCGAGCAATCGTTACCGGCCGAGCGTATCGGAAACGGACCCCATGAAACCGCATGCAAATAGCGCGCGTGATGGACAGAGCGAAGCTGGCACCACCGACGACGCCTTCCAGCCGCCGCTCAGCGTCACCCGCCCGGAGCTCTTGCGCGACGGATCGGACGCCGCCTTTCGCGAGGTCATCTGGGACCTTCTCGTAGTCGCCAACCGCCTGCAGAAATTTCCCGAAGCCTTCGGCCGCGAGCTCGGCATGACCAGCGCTCAATACGCGGTGCTGATGGCGACCGCCCACATCCAGGCAGCGCGCGGCACCGGCATCCGCCAGCTCGCCGACCATATGCATCTGCCCGCCCCCCACGTCACCACGACGGTGGGCCGGCTGGTCGCCGCGGGACTGCTCGCCAAACGCCCCAATCCGGAGGACGGACGCGGCGTGCTGGTCTCGCTGACCCACGAAGGCGAAGCCGCGCTAGACCGGCTGGCCCCTTTTCAGCAGCATGTGAACGACGCGCTGTTCGGCGGGCTGAGCCGCGATCAGTTCGACACCTTCGCCCGGCTCATCGAGACCATGGTCGGCAATTCGCGCCGGGCGCTTCAGACGGTGGCCGACCTGCAACGCGACGACGACACGCCGCGCCAGGCGGCGGAATAACGGGAGGAGACAGGACGATGGTAACGGTAAAACCCAAGGCAGTCGTGACGATGAAACTCGCCGGCAAGGGCGTCAACCATGCCCGCTCGGACATCACCGTGCGCGATCAGACGATCGTCATCGACGAGCCCGCCGAGCGCGGCGGCACCAACGAAGGCCCGACGCCGACCGAGACGCTGATCAGCGCCTTGATCGGCTGCACCAATGTGATCGCCAACCGCATCGCCGAGCATATCGGCCTCACGGTCGAGGACATGACGATCGACGCCGCTGCCGATTTCGACCGGCGCGGCGTGATGATGCAGGAAGCGGTGCGGGTGCCCTTCCCGAAGATCGATCTCACCATCAATGCCAGGATGGGGGGCAGCGACGCACAGATCACCCAGCTCAAGGAAGACCTCGCCAAGTTCTGTCCGCTGTCGATGCTGATCCGCGAATCGGGCACCGAGATCACTGAGGTCTGGAACATCACGCGGGTTTAGGGTTTGACCGGATGACTTGCGTCGTCGCGACGGCGCTTCCCTCTCCCTCTACAGAGGGGGAAGGGGAGAAAAGGACAACGACGCCCTGATAGGCGCGAAGGGAGAAACATCATGCTCAAGACCGGCAAGGACCACCTGGAAGGGCTGCGCGACGGCCGCACGATCTATCTCGGCTCAGAGAAGATCGACGACGTCACCACGCATCCGGCTTTCGCCAAGGCGGCGCATACGATTGCCGCCATGTTCGACGCCAAGCGGGCGTCCGAACATCTCGACCTCTTCTCCTTCGAGGAGGACGGCGAGCGTTATTCGATGTGGTACCTGCGCGCCAAGTCCAAGGACGATCTGCGCAAGCGCATGAAATGCCACAAGGCGATCGCCGACATGACCTACGGCATGATGGGCCGCTCGCCCGATCACGTCTCGGGCTTCGTCACCGGCATGTCGACCAAGCCCGACGTCTTCAAGACCGACCGGCACGACTTCTCCGACAACCTCACGCGCTACTACGAGCACTGCCGGGCCAACGACATCTATTCGACCTACGCGGTACTGCCGCCCCAGGCGGCGCGCAATCCGGAGTTCTACATCAAGAAGAACCTGCCGGTGCCGACGCTGGAGGTCACCGACGAGCGCGACGACGGCATCATCATCAACGGCATGAAGATGCTGGCGACCTCGGCCGCCTTCTGCGACGAGATCTGGATTGGCAATCTGCTGCCGCTGGCCCCCGACCAGGTCAAGCAGGCGGTGACCTGCGCGGTACCGGTGGGCGCCGAGGGCCTCAGCCTTTGGTCGCGCCAGTCGCTGGAGCGCCCCGCCGCCAACCGGTTCGACCACCCGCTCGCCTGGTGCTTCGATGAAACCGATCTGATGGTCATGTGCGACAACGTCTTCGTGCCCTGGGAGAAGGTGTTCATGCTCGACGACGCGATCCTGGCGCGCGAGCTCTATATCCGCACCCCCTCGCATTGCTACGGCAACCATCAGTCCAACGTCCGCTTCTGGTCGAAGATGGAGTTGATCGTGGGGCTCTGCTCCAAGGTCGCGCACGCGACTGGCGCCATCGAGGTGCCCGCGGTAAAGGAAGTGCTGGGCGGCATGGCGGCGCTGGAGGCGACGCTCTCGGGCATGATCCACGGCCAGATCGAGGCCGCCGAGGAATGGCCCGAAGGCTATCTCACCTTCAATCGGCGCATGATGTATGCGGCGCTCAACTGGTGCACCCAGGAGCATTCCAAGATCATCGACCAGCTGCGCGAGCTTTCCGGCGGCGGTGTCTTCCAGATGCCGGCCAGCGCCACGGTGATGCACGACCCGGAAATCCGCGAGAAGTTCGAGATGTACTGGCAGACGCCGCAGATGGGCGCGCTCGACCGCATGAAGCTCTTCAAGCTGGTCTGGGACATGGTCGGCTCGGAATTCGCCGGACGCCAGCAGCAGTACGAAAAATTCTATGCCGGCGCTTCGTTCATCATCCGCAACCACTCCTATCGCGAGGCGCCCTGGGACCACTTCGACGGCGTCGTCGACGGGCTGATGGACAGCTACGACGTCCCCGACGCGCCGGCCAACAGCGAAGCGGCGGAGTAGCGCTCGCGTCAGATCGCCAGTCACGCGAAGTTCAGTCACGCGAAGTGTGGCCGAAAAAAGCTATTGTGCCCTTCGGAACAGCGCCTGATTGCGCTGTTGTTCGACCGATTCCATCCGCTCGACCGCGGCGGAAAAACGCAGCCGATTCCGCGACGTTAGCCGTTTATCGTTAGTAATCAAACTTAGTTATGCACAGTATTCTGTGGATAAACTGTGGACTAATTGTGTAATTCTACAGTCTTTATCCACAAGAAAGTTCGCCATTACTTGATTTTATTGTTGCAACCAAGTGGACCATAAGCAATATTGATCCTGCGTGGAGACGGGCTTTCGGGTTCGGAGCCACGTGGACCGGGAAGCCCTCGGGAAGAACGGTCCGGAGATGTCAGGAGTATTCTTCGGGATACGAGCAGGGACTCCGCGTCCAGGCACCTGGCATCTCCTTTTATTTTGCCCCCCCTCAACATTGTTTGTTTTACTTGCGCGGCAGGCGGTCGCGCCGGATCGCATGACATCCCCGCCATGCCATGGCGCCAGTGATTATTTGTAGGGGCGGGTTTCAAACCCGCCCGAATTCTCACCACAGATACACAGTGTGCACCGAGGGATCGCGAGATCGCGGGACCATCCCTCACGCGCGAAGATTCTCCGCGCCACCACATCTTTATGGTTTCCTTCGATCGGCAGCGGCGGGCGGGTTTGAACCCCGCCCCTACAAATAAGGGTATTGGTGTGCGCCTACTGGCGCAGCCCGCGCACAATCTCCAGATAGTCGGGATCGTCGGGGGGGATGAGGCCGTGGCGGACCAGGAAGTCGATGATGACGAGGTTGCAGTTGAACTTGAACCGGGTGGTCTCCGCGACCGTCTCCATGACCTGCTCGATGGGCCAAAGCTCGAAGCGCTCGATCTCGCCATCGGTGTTGCGCGGCGCGAAATCGGCGGGCAGCTCGAGGTCGTAGCAGAACTGCACGTCGGGCTTCAGCCCTTCGGGCGATTCCGCGCGGTAGGTGATGGCCCCGACCGGGGTCGCCAGGATCGCCAGCTCGCGCGGGATCGCGGCCTCCTCGGCGCATTCTTTGATCAGGTTCTCCTGCAGCGTGATGCCCATCGGCTGGCCGCCGGCGACCATGTTGTCGAGCATGCCCGGAAAGGTCGGCTTGTCCTGCGCGCGAAAGCCGATCCACATCTCGATGCCGCCGCCGCGGCGCACGAAGCCGTTCATGTGGACACCGTAGGCACGCACGCCGAAGGTCGGCACCGCGGCGCGTTCCAGCGCCATCAACGGCTCGGCGGTGAAATGGGTTGCGACCGAATAGAATTCGCCCCGTGGGGCCGAGATCGCGCGGTCGTCGGCCAGCGCTCCGACAACGGGCACCATCGCCGCGCTGCGGTCATCGAAGCTGGCGAGGTCCGGATTGAGGATCACCGCCTCGCGGGTCACATCGAACGTATCGCGGAAATATTTGAGGCGCGCGGCGGTGTCGGTGCGCACGAAACCGACCTGCGCGCCGGCGATGATGAACGGCCGGAAGCGGCGAAGGTTGGCGCGATTGCAGTCGTGGATGCGGTCGAGAAAGGACATTTGTGCCGGTCGATGCGGGGCCTGGCGGGATAGCCGGCGCCGGGCGACAGACATAACGCATCCGCGCCCCTGCGCGAAGCGCCTGGCCCGTCCGCCGCGGCGCGATCCTGCAAAAATATGAAATGAAAACGTCAGACTTGTGACGCCGGTCACATGCCGCGGGACCGATTGTCCTTATGGTTACCTCCAGATGCGGCGGGCGCGTCCTCCCGGTGTCCCGCCAGCCCCTTTCGAACAAAAGGATCGAACCATGCGCAGACTCGCTCTCCCTCTCGCCCTGATTGCCGCAATCGGCCTTGGCGCCTGTTCGCAGACCAGCCAGCGCGTTGGCGGCGGCGCCGCGATCGGCGCCGGTGTCGGCGTTGTCGGAACCGCCCTCACCGGCGGCTGCATCCCCTGCGGTGCGGCGATCGGTGCCGGCGCCGGTGCCGTCGGCGGCTACATCTACGACCAGCACAAGAAGGGCAGGCTTTAGGCCCGAGGACCGCTGTCCACGGCCTAACCCCGCGCCCCGGCCGGCCCTCCCCGGCCGGGGCGTTTCTTTGCGTCGTATTTTCTCCTGCGGCGCCAGCCCACGCCCCCTCCCGACCACCCATGAGCGTACGATCCCGTGGGTGGTCGGGAGGGGGCGTGGGCTGGTGATGCGATAGACGTAAGCGGCGTTTTTTCGTGCGCGCATGGTCAATCCCGATCGATCGTCCCAGGTTCATCTTGGGAGGCGGCTGATTGGGAGCGGCGATCGCATGGACACCGATACCCCGACCCCAACGACATGCTGGGAGTGCGGCACGCTGTGCGGCGCGCTTGTCACCGTGCGCGAGGACCGCGCGGTCAGGGTCGCGCCCAATCCCGCTCACCCGGCCTCCAAGGGCGCCTTTTGCGTCAAGGGCATCCGCGCGCTGCCGGAATGGACCTACAATGAGAGCCGCCTTCGCCATCCGCAGATGCGCGATGGCCCACGCGGGTCCGGCCGGTGGCGGCAGGTCTCCTGGGACGACGCACTCGACGCGATGGCCGACGGATTGGCGAAAGTCCGCGCCGAGCACGGGCCGCTGGCCATTGCAGGCGCCGTCTCGGGCGGCTTCTTTCCGCGCGGGCCGATCGTGGCTTTCCTGATGCGCTCGATGGGCTCGCCCAACTGGATGATCAACCAGGACCTCTGCGGCGGCTGCCGTGGAGTGAGCGACATGGTGACGGGGCTGACGATCACCGGCGGCGAGGATATCGAGAACACCCGCTGCGCGCTGATCGTCGGCCGCAACCCGCAAGCCGCCGATCCGATCCAGTGGCAGGCCCTCAAGCGCGCCAAGGCGAGCGGCGCCAAGCTCGTGGTCATCGATCCGGTGCGCGCGCCTGCGGCGGGGATCGCCGATCTTCATCTGCGGCCACGGCCCGGCAGCGATGCGGCCGTTGGGCTGGCGATGATGCATGTGCTGATCGCCGAGGAGCGCTACGACCAGGAGTTCGTCGCGCGCTGGTGCCACGGCTTCGATGAACTAAAGACAAGAGTGGCCGACTATCCGCCCGCGGTGGCGGCGGAGCTAAGCGGCGTTGGCGCTGACGATATCGTGCGCGCGGCGCGGCTTTACGGCGATGGCCCGTCGACGTTCATATCGGGTCATGGCATCGACGCCTTTTCCGCCGGCGTGCAGACCTTCCGCGCTTTCCATTGCCTGGTGGCGATCAGCGGCAATCTCGACCGTCCCGGCGGCAATCGGCGCGCCAAGAAGCCGGCCGGTTTCCGCAGCCATATGGAGTTGCTGCACGATCCGGCTTTCCAGCTCGACGAGGCGGTGGCCAAGCAGGCGATCGGCGCGGATGAGTTCCCGTTGTGGGCCGGCCCTGACGGCTGGCAGGCCGCCTGCCACAACCCCTCGGTGATCGAGGCGATGCTGACCGGCGAGCCCTATCCGGTGCGCGCGCTCTACGCGACCGGGGTCAATATCGTCGTCACCTATCCCGATGCGCGGCGCACGATCGCGGCGCTGAAGTCGCTCGATTTCTTCGCGGCGGCGAGCCAGACCATGACCCCGACCGCCGCCTTCGCCGACATCGTGCTGCCCAAGACGACGACGCTGGAGGAGGAAGAAGTCTCGCTGCATGTCGGCGGCCCCTGCATCACCTATACGGCGGCGATCGGCTCGCGCCAGGGCGAGGCGCGCTCGGACCTGGAGATCGCGTGCGGCCTCATCGATCGGTTGCAGGCGCGCGGCGCCATCGAGCGCGACCTGGTGCCCTGGGCCGATCATGCGGCCTTCAACGAGTTCCTGCTCGGCGATAGCGGCATCGACCGAGCAGCGCTCGCCGAGAAGGGCTATGCCACCTACGACTACGCGCTCGGCGATTTCGAGAACCAGGTCTTCCGCACGCCGACGGGCAAGGTCGAGCTCTATTCCGAGCGCCTGGCCGAACATGGGCTCGACCCGCTTCCGGGCTTCGTGCCGCCGGTGGGCGACATGCTCAACGATGATGCATTTCCGTTGTTGCTGCTGACCGGTGCGCGGGAGAAGACCTATCATCATTCGCGTTTCCGCGATCAGGCCTGGGCGCGCAAGGTCGCGCCCGATCCGTGGGCCAAGATTCATCCGGCGACGGCGGCGGCAGCCGGAATTTCCGAAGACGATTGGGTCGCGGTCGAAGTGGCCGGCGGCACGGGGCATTGCCGGCTGCGCGCCAAGCTTACCGAGGATGTGGAAGAGAGTGTGATTTCCACCGGCATGGGCTGGTGGCTACCCGAGGCGGATGGTCCCGAGCATGGCGCCCTCGACGTCAACATCAACGGCGCTTTGTCGTATGGCCCGCCTTACGACCCGGCAGCGGGCTCGGCGAATACGCGCGGGCTGCGCTGTCGGGTGACGCGGCTTGCCAGCGAGACCACGGCGGTGGCGGAGTAGGGGCGGGTTTCAAACCCGCCCTTTTTCCCACCACAAAGGCACAGAGGAAGGTTTCATTGTTGTCGCGGCCCGCGATCCTTCTCTGTGCCCCAGTTCTCTGCCGTCACCCCCCGAACGCCTTGATCCGTTCCTCGGTTGCCGGATCGAGCATGGCGGCGGTGCAAGCCGCCGTCTCCAGCGCCATCGCGCCCTCGGCGTCCATATGGCAGGCGCGGTTGATGACGCGTTTGATATTGCAGGCCTGCTCGTAGGGCAGCGCCACGATGCGTTCGGCGGTCGCTTGCGCCTCTTCGAACAATGTCTCGTCGGGCACCACCTTCCAGGCGATCCCGAGGTCCAGCGCGGCCTTCGCATCGAAGCGCTCGCCGAACAGCATCAACTCCTTGGTCTTGTGCGGCCCGACCAGTTTCGGCAGCAGCGTCGTGACCGCGCCGGTGACGAAGAGCCCCAGATTAACTTCCGGAAAGAAGCCGCGTCCGCTCTTGCCCCAGATCGGCAGATCGCAGTTGATTGCCCATTCAAGGCCACCGCCGACGGCCCAGCCGTGGATCGCGCCGACCACGATCTTGTCGCCGAGGACGATCTTGCGGGTCACGTCCTGCAGGCGTTCGATCATCGCGGTGACTTCGGCTTCGGTGCCCTTCTGGTCGTCGAAATCCTTCAAGTCGTCGCCGGCACAGAACGCGCGCCCCGCGCCGCGGAAGACGATGGCCTTAGTTGCGTCGTCGCCCATCGCCTCGTCGAAGGCCGCATTGAGGTCGATCACCAGTTGCGGGCTGATCGCATTCAAACGGTCAGGGCGGTTGAGCGTGATGGTGCGCACGCCGGCGGTGCGTTCGCTGAGCACGGTGGTCATTTCGGATCCTCCCTCTTTTGCGTCAGTATAGGGAGGGATCGGAGGCGCGAACATGGCCCGAAAGCCAAGACAGTCGATGCGCGCGGCCTGGCGCGAGCAGCAGGCCAAAATGGCGGCGCTGCAGGCCAACCCCGGAACGCCGGCAGCGCGCCGCAAGGCGCGTATCGGCGGGCAGGTGATGATCGGGGCCGGGCTGGTGCTGGGCGGCGCCATGGCCATCGGCTTCTGGCAGGCCGGCCGGATATTCGTCTGGTTGGCGGCGGTGCCGCTGGCGCTTCTCGGCGTCGGCTTCTGGGCGCTCGTCACCGGCAAGCTTCCGGCGGGCCGGAAACGCCAAGTCCGGTGACACCCGGCGGCAAATGAAACGGCCGCCCGCGCCGGATCGGCGGGCGGCCGCGTTCACTTGTTCAAGTGCGGGTCGCTATTTCTTCTGCGCTTCGACCTCGAGCCAGATCTCGATCTCGTCGCCGATCCCCCCGAGCGCAAATTTCATGCCCCATTCGCTGCGCTTGACCTTGGTCGAGGCCGAGAAGCCGGCGGTCATGATCTTGTTGTATCCGGGTAGCGGGTTCGGGCCCATCCGGTTGAACGTGACGTCGAGAGTGACCGGCTTGGTCACGCCGAGCAGCGTGAGGTTGCCGTGGATCTTGCCGGTCTTGGCTCCGGTTTTCTCGATCCGGGTGGAGACGAACTTCATCTCCGGAAACTCCTTGGCGTTGAAGAAGTCGGGGGAGCGCAGATGATCGTCGCGCTTCTTGTGGTTGCTGTCGACGCTCGCTGTTTTGATGACGACGCTCACCGAACTCTTGGTGACGTCCGCCTGGTCGAAGAGGATGTTTCCCCTGACGTCGTTGAAGCGAACCTGCACCCGCGAGTAACCGATATGCATGACGCGGAAATGCGCGCTGGCATGGTTGGGATCGATGGTCAGCTTGTCCGCCGCGCCTGCCGGCAGGGCGGCGGGCAAGGTCGTCAGGATCGCAGCGGCTGTGAGCGCGCCGAATATCTTTCTGGATTTCATGGCTGGTTTCCTTTTGCTTGGGAGGGATGGGAGGATCAGGTTTCGAGGGGTTTCTAGTAGCCGCTGCCCGAATCGCTCGACAACGCCGCCACGATGGCGCCGGCCGCGGCCGGGATCGCGACGATGGCGCCATAAAGAACGGGATTGAGCAGCCTGCCGGCATTGCCCTTCAGCGCCACGCGCCGGGCGAGGAAATCGGCCGCGAAAACGAGCAGGATCAGGACGAGTGCCCACTTGCTGACTTTGCCCGCGAAGAGCGCCATCACCGAGACGAGCACGACAAGGGCACCCGCCGCGCCGAAAGCGCCGGTGCCGCCGAAGCTGAATACCGCGCCGCGCAGATAGCCGATGTAAGCCAGCAATAGGAATCCGGCGGTCGCCATGGCCAGCCCGACCGAGAGCTGCGACAGCGAGGCCGAGGCGCCGAACAGCGCGGTCAGTCCCGCGCCGAACGCGGCGACGAAGACCATGATCGCCGGTGAGAGCGCGTGGCGGGGGTCGGCCTCGACATCGGCCTGGCGCGCGGTGGCCGCGACGCGCCAGAACACCAGGATCGATCCGGCGAAAAGCGCAAGCAATGTGAGGACGTCGCCGGTCCCGGGACCGGTGGTGATCGTGCGCCAGGCGAGCCAGAGGAGCGCGATCGCAGGGAAGACAAAACTGAAGGCGTGGCCCGCCTTGCGTTCGGTTCCGGTAAGGTCGATCGCAAGCCCGGCCGCGAGACCCAGGAGGGCGAGATAGAAGATCTTCTGGCTTGACGCGGGGGGCGGAAAGGCGGGGATGCCCAGCAGGTTCGCGTAGCAGGCCAGGAAACCGAACCCCGCCGCCGCCACCGCGAGCATTCGGCCTTTCTGCGCGCCGAGCGCAAAGCGGATCAACAAGGCCAGCACCAAAGCCACCACGAAAGGCAGGCCGGCGCTTTGGACGATCGGATCTTGCAGCAAGGATTGCATCGCTGTGGTCAATTCTCCCGGCGGGCGCCAGAATGCCAGGCACTCGGTTCATCCATCGCGCTCGCACGGCGTCGGCCGACCGCCCGCGAAGCAGCCGCCGATAATGCCGAAGCCGGCCTTGCGCGGCCATCGCGGCAGGCATCAAATTTCTGTGATCCCGCATCGTTTGCCGGCTGCGGAAGCGCCGTCGAAACCACCAGTAAACAGTCTAGATCCACTGCGCGCCGTGACAATGCGGCCGAAGCAAATTCACCGCGCTTTGTTAACCATATATTTCTCTTCAACTTGAAAATCGGTAACGTTTTATTCATTGTTATTGAAAACCTAAGAATACAAAGGACGCTGGCCAAATTGGCCGCGCCAGGAGCGCAAATTGAGCAGCGGGCAATCGCGCAAGCGATCTCGAACAAAGGACACAAACGCGGCGGCGAAACGCAAGCATAGGCTCCCCAGCGGATCGGTGCTGCGCGACTGCTATCGCATCAAGCGGGTGCTCGGCATCGGCGGCTTTGCGATCACCTATCTCGCCTACCATACGGGCCTTGAGCAGCCGGTCGCGATCAAGGAGTACCTGCCGGACAATCTGGCGCTGCGCACCGAGGACAGCATCACGGTGCGGCCGCGGCTCGGCGAGGAGCAGAAATTTAAATGGGGCCTCTCGCGCTTCACCAAGGAAGCGCGCCTGCTCGCCCAGTTCAGCCATCCGGGGATTGTGCCGGTCACCGACCTCTTCGAGGCCAACGGCACCTCCTACATGGTCATGGACTATGTCGAGGGCGAAAGCCTGGCCGATCTTCTGGAGCGCAGGAAAACGCTCGATGAAGACGAGATGCGCGATATCTTCGAGCCGATCCTCGAGGCGCTGGAAGAGGTCCACGCCCACGGCATCCTGCACCGCGACATCAAGCCAGCCAACATCGTCGTGCGCGAGAACGGCAACGCCGTGCTGCTGGACTTCGGCTGCTCGCGCCACACGATGGGCGAGCGCAACCAGAACCTGACGGTCGCCCTGACGCCGGGCTACGCGCCCGGCGAGCAGTATTCGAGCAAGGGCAAGCAGGGCCCGTGGACCGACATATACGCTGTGGGGGCCTCGATCTATCGGGCGATCTCGGGGCGCCATCCGCCGGAAGCGCCGGACCGTCTGCTGAGCGATGAGTTCTCGCCCTTCGCCGAGCTGATCGGCGAGGGCTACAGCGCCGCATTGCTCAACGCGCTCGACTACGCGTTGGCGGTCAAGCCCGAAGAGCGGCCGCAGGACGTCACGGCGTTTCGGCGCATGTGGTCGGGCGAGGCCGTCGCGCCCGGGACCGTGGTGCCGTATATCCAGGAAGAAGCGCTGGAGCCGATCGTCAACCGGGCGCTGCCGGCGGTGAGCTGGGCGAGCCGGGTGCAGGGCATGCTGACGGCGACCATATTCGCGGCGTTGATCGGCGCTGGGTATCTGACCTTTACTGAGTACCGGGAGGCCAAGGCGGCCAATCAGGCGCTGGCCGAGCACGGCCGCAAGATGCAGCTCGAAGCCGCGCGCATCGCCAGTGAGCGGGTAAGGCGGCACGCGGCGATCGCAAGCCGTGAAAAGGCCGTCGAGGCGATCCGCGCGGAAAAAGAAAAGGAAAAGGCAAAGCAAGCGAGCGCGCCGCCGGTCAAACCGCGCCGGAAGACCGAACAGAGCGCCCAGCGGCCGGAGCAGACCATGCCGGTGGAAAAGAAACAGCCCTACTGCCGCGATGTCGGCGGCTATGAGGCTTACATGAAACGAACCAACCAGGTGTGCAAGCTCTACTGATGCCCCCGGTCGGCGTTGCTTTCCGGCCCCATGCTTCCTCAAGTGAGCGCTAGGTCTTGCCGGCCTCGGGCCCTTCGCCCGGCCCCTTGAGTTCGACCGCGTTGCCCTCGGGGTCTTTCAGATAGATCGACCGGCCATAGCCGTCGGCGCCGTAGCGACGGCCGATCTCGCCAGGCGTTACGCCATGCGCTGTCAAATGCGCCAGCAGCGCCGCCTCGTCCCAGGGCCGGATCGAGAGGCAGAAATGCTCCATGTTGTGCGCTTGTATGCCCGGCGGCGCGCCGCCCTCGCGGCCGATCTTGCCGGCCACGTCGACGATGTCGATCAGGCCCGAGCCCGCACGCAACTGGGTGAGGCCGAACTCCTCCTGCACTTTTTCCACCGGGCAGCCGAGCACGTCGCGGTAGAAGGCGACCAGCGCGGCTACGTCCGTCGCGCGGATGACGATGTGGTCGAGGCCCAATATCGTGAAGGCGGGGATCGTGAACATGAGCGGTAATGTGGGTCGGGTTGCGTGGGTGGGCAATCGGTTGGCAGAGTACCCCGCCAGCCGCTTCTTCATTCGTCACCCCCGCGAAAGCGGGGGTCCAGGGAAGACAGCAAGCCAGGGAAGACAGCAAGATTGTCGTTCGTCATCCCTGGATTCCCATTCCTGAGCTTGTCGAAGGGCGCGGGAATGACGACTAGGCCGCCCCTACGGCGTCACCACGACGCGGCCGACGATCTTGCCGTCGCGGAGATCTTCGACCATCTGGCCGACCTCTGCCAACGGATGCTCGGCGACGGGCATCGGCTTGACCTTGCCGTCGCGCACGAGCGCCATCAGCTCGGCCATCTCGTCGGGCCGGCCGGTATACGAGCCCTGGATGCCCATGTTCTTCAGCGGCAGCATCGGCAGCGCCATGCGCAGCTCGCCGCCCATCAGGCCGACCATAACGGCAAGCCCGCCCTTGCCCACGCAGCCGGTGGCGAATTTCGCCGAGGCATCGTTGCCGACGAAGTCGACGACGGCGAGTGGGCCACCGCGCGTCATCTTCACGACCTGCTTGCCGGCATCGGGCTCGCGGCTGTCGATCAGGTGGGTCGCGCCCGCCGCCTTCGCCGCCTCGAGCTTGGCGGGGTCGATATCGGCGACGATGATCTCGGTATCCATGATGGCCTGGGCGATCATCACGCCGGCCAGGCCGACGCCGCCGGCGCCGACGATGAGGAGGTAGCTGCCTTGCGCGCGGTCTCGCACCTTCTTCAACGCACCGAACGCCGTGAGCCCCGAACAGGCATAGGTGCAGGCAAGCGCCGCCGGCGCATTGCCGTAGTCGTGGAGGTAGCGCGGGTGGGGCACCAGCACGTGGTCGGCATAGCCGCCGTCGACATTGACGCCGAGCGCGGCCGGGCGGTTGCAGAGCTGCTCGTCGCCGCGTTGGCAGACCGCGCAGTCGCCGCAGCCGATCCAGGGATAGACGACGCGGCTGTCGCCAACAGAAACGCCGGAGGCCCCACCTGAAGCATGGGGGCCGAGCGCCACCACCTCGCCGACGATCTCGTGGCCAAGGGTGAAGGGGAGTTCCTTCTGGCTGCCGCGCGTGTCGAGCCTGCGCTCGCCGCCGAGGCCGAAATAGCCCTCCCAGAGATGGACGTCGGAATGGCAGACGCCGCAGGCGCCGACCTTGATGAGGACCTGGGCGCCTTCCGGCGCGGGCGTTTCGTGCTCATGGGCGGTGATCGGGCCGCCATGCTCGTCGAACTGGTAGGCTTTCATGGATCGCGTTCCCCCGGGACGATGGACCGCGTTTTGTATCGCGCGGGGCGCCGGGAGCGTCAATGGGGGTGGGGGACCGGTCCGAGCCTTGCGGCCATCCTTCGAGGCTCGCGGCTGCGCCGCTCGCACCTCAGGATGAGCAGTTGTGTTTGCGCCAATCTCAAATGCTGATCCTGAGGTGCGAGCGGAGCGAGCCTCGAAGGACGGAGGCAGGGCGGTGCGCGTCCTCTCATGGTTCGAGACGCGCCGCATTCGCTGCGCTCCTCACCAGGAAGCTATTGCGGGACCGCTAGGTCTGTTGCCGCTACCCCCATTCTTCATCCTGAGGAGCCGCCGGAGGCGGCGTCTCGAAGGATGGGACGCAAGGCCGCAGTCGCTAAGCCGCCTCCCGCTGCGCCCGATCGACGATCTCCACGATGTCGGCGATGATGGCCGTGAGGTCGTAGTCCTTGGGAGTGAAGACCGCCGCCAGCCCCGCTTGCTTAAGCGCCTCGGCGTCGGCGGGGGGGATGATGCCGCCGGCGACGACGGGGACGTCCGTCAGGCCCTCCGAGGCTAGGCCCACCAGCACGGCTTCGATCAACGGTAAGTGCGAGCCGGAGAGGATCGAGAGGCCGACGGCGTGGACGCCCTCCTCGAGCGCGGCGGCGACGATCTGCTCGGGCGTCGAGCGGATGCCCTCATAGATCACTTCCAGGCCCGCATCGCGGGCGCGCACGGCGATCTGCTCGGCGCCGTTGGAGTGGCCGTCGAGGCCGGGCTTGCCGACCAGGAGCTTGATACGGCCGCCGATATGTGAGCTGACCTCATCGACGCGGGCGCGGAGATCGGCGAGGCGCTTGGCGCCGGCATCGTCACGCGGTACGGGCGCGGCGGCCGCGACACCGGTGGGTGCGCGGTAGTCGCCGAAGACTTGGCGCAAGGTCTCGCCCCACTCGCCGGTGGTGACGCCGGCATGGGCGCAGGCGATCGAGGGCGGCATGACGTTGGCGCCCGACCGCGCGGCGGCTTCGAGCTCGGCCAGCGCGACCTTGGCAGCCGTGTCGTCGCGGGCCTCGCGCCAGGCGGTGAGCCGGGCGATGGCGCGCTCTTCTTCGCGTGGGTCGACGGCGAGGAAGCCGCCATCCTCATCGCCGGTGTTGGCGGTGAGCGGCGAGGGCTCGCTCTCGGTCCATTTGTTGACGCCGACGACGACCTGTTCGCCGGATTCGATCGCGGCGACCCGGGCGGCGTTCGATTCGACGAGGCGGGCCTTCAAGTAGCCTCCTTCGACTGCCTCGATCAGCCCGCCGATCTCATCGATGCGGGCGAGCTCGGCGCGGGCCGCGGTTTCGATCTTCGCCGTCTTGGCCTCGATCACGGGCGAGCCGGTGAAGAGATCGCCGTATTCGAGCAGGTCGGTCTCGTAGGCGACGATCTGCTGGAGGCGCAGCGACCATTGCTGGTCCCAGGGGCGCGGCAGGCCGAGCGCTTCGTTCCAGGCCGGCAGCTGGACGGCGCGCGCGCGCGCGTCCTTCGACAGCGTGACCGCGAGCATCTCAAGCAGGATGCGGTAGACGTTGTTCTCCGGCTGCTGCTCGGTGAGGCCGAGGGAGTTTACCTGCACGCCGTAGCGGAAGCGCCGGAGCTTGGGATCGGAAACCCCGAAGCGCGTCTCGCAGATCTCGTCCCAGAGCCGCGCCATCGCGCGCATCTTGCACATCTCGGTGACGAAGCGGATGCCGGCATTGACGAAGAAGCTGATGCGCCCGACCACGGTGGGGAACTCGGCCTCGGGCACTTGGCCGCCCGCGCGCACGCGCTCCAGCACGGCGACGGCGTTGGCCAGCGCGTAGGCGATCTCCTGCACCGGCGTGGCGCCCGCCTCCTGCAGGTGATAGCTGCAGATGTTGACCGGGTTCCACTTGGGCAGCTCTTTGTAGGTGAAGGCGATGACGTCGGTGGTGAGGCGAAGGCTGGGCTCGGGCGGGAAGATATAGGTGCCGCGCGAGAGGTATTCCTTGACCACATCGTTCTGGGTGGTGCCGGCGAGCGCCGTGCGGGCCGCACCCTGGTCCTCGGCGGCGGCAATGTAGAGCGCGAGCAGCCAGGGGGCCGGCGCGTTGATCGTCATCGAGGTATTCATTTCAGCCAGCGGGATGCCCTCGAACAGCGCCGCCATATCGCCCAGATGGCCGATCGGCACGCCGACCTTGCCGACCTCGCCGCGCGCCAGCGCATGGTCGCTGTCGTAGCCGGTCTGGGTCGGCAGATCGAAGGCGACCGAAAGCCCGGTTTGGCCGGCCTTAAGGTTCTTCCGATAGAGTTCGTTGGAGGCCGCCGCCGAGGAATGGCCCGAATAGGTGCGGATTAGCCAGGGCCGGTCGCGGCTGCCCGCGGCGATATTGCTCTTGTGCGCCGCAGCGTCGTTGGGGTTTTTGCCGCTCATGCGTCGTACCGCGCGGCCCGGCCGGCAGCAGGCTTTGGCGGAAATGTCCGAACGGATGATGTTTGAGACATAATGTTATCGAATTCAGTCTGTCACAGAAATATTCTGACGTATTGTGCGTTGCAATATAACCGGTGAAACGCTAGAAGACAACGCAACAGCCAGAATACAACGCAACAGTAAGCGTCATTGATTGACAATCCCTCATGGTTCCCCCTCGCCGCGCCACATCTCGAAGGCAGGCATCGCCCCGGGAACCGGCAAAGGAGTTGCTGCGATGAGTGAAGCGGCCAAGGTTGTCGACTTCGAGGCCGATGAACGGCCGCGCAAGGATCTCTACGAGATCGGCGAGATCCCGCCGCTCGGCCATGTGCCCAAGCAGATGTATGCCTGGGCGATCCGGCGCGAGCGCCACGGCGAGCCCGACCAGGCGATGCAGGTCGAAACCGTCGACGTGCCGGTGCTCGACAGTCACGACGTGCTGGTGATGGTGATGGCGGCCGGTGTCAACTACAACGGCGTTTGGGCCGCGCTCGGCACGCCGATCTCGGTCTTCGACGTGCACAAGGCCGACTACCACGTCGCGGGCTCGGACGCCTCCGGGATCGTCTGGGCGGTCGGCGACAAGGTGAAGGCCTGGAAGATCGGCGACGAGGTCGTCATTCACTGCAACCAGGACGACGGCGAAGATGAGGAGTGCAACGGCGGCGATCCGATGTTCTCCAACTCGCAGCGCATCTGGGGCTACGAGACCCCCGACGGCTCCTTCGCCCAGTTCACCCGCGTGCAGGCCCAGCAGCTGATGCCGCGCCCCCAGCACCTGACCTGGGAGGAAAGCGGCTGTTACACGCTGGTGCTGGCGACCGCCTGGCGCATGCTGTTCGGCCATCGCCCGCATATCCTGCGGCCGGGCCATAACGTGCTGGTCTGGGGCGCCTCGGGCGGGCTCGGCTCGATGGCGGTGCAGATCTGCGCCGCCGCCGGCGCCAACGCGATCGGCATCATTTCCGACGACGACAAGCGTGACTTCGTCATGCAGCTTGGCGCGCGCGGCGTCATCAACCGCAAAGAATTCGACTGCTGGGGCCAGATGCCGGCGGTGAACTCCGAGGAGTACAAGACCTGGTTCAAGGGCGTGCGTCAGTTCGGCGGCGCGATCTGGGAGCACACCGGCAAGGGCGTCAATGTCGACTTCGTCTTCGAGCATCCGGGCGAGGCGACCTTCCCGGTCTCCTGCTTCGTGGTCAAGCGCGGCGGCATGGTGGTCTTCTGCGCCGGCACCACCGGCTACAACATCACTTTCGATGCGCGTTACGTGTGGATGCACCAGAAGCGCATCCAGGGCAGCCATTTTGCGCATCTGAAACAGGCGGCCCAAGCCAACCGCCTGGTGATGGCGCGGCAGATCGACCCCTGCATGTCCGAGCTCTTCCCTTGGCATGAGATCCCGCGCGCGCATATGAAGATGATGCGCAACGAGCACAAGCCCGGCAATATGGCGGTGTTGGTGCAGGCCAAGCGCCCGGGCTTGCGGACCTTCGAGGACGCGGTCGAGGCGTGAGGTGCGCGGATTGAGCGTCGGGTTTGCGTGACCGGACTGAGGGTCGAATGGATGAACAGTATCGAAGCGGCGGACCGGATGGCTGGGCACGCCGCACCCGCATCGGACGAGCGTTTCTGGGCGGCGCACTCACGTCGGCGTTCATGCTCGCGGCCGGAGCCGTGGGTGCGGAAAACCAGCTCGCCTGCCGTTTGCCCAAAGACATGGCGGTCTCGTCGCTCGGCGAGGGCAACAAGCCGCGCAAGGGGCCGCCGCCAATGATCCGCTTCTCGCGTCCCTTCAGCGCCGACAAGGTGCTGACCGTGGCGGCGGTGGGCGATGTGCTGCTGCACGACCGGCTGCAGAAGATCGCGGCCAAGCATCCCGACGGCTACGCCGATCTGTGGGCGGATCTGAAAGATCTGTTGCAGGCGGCCGATGTGACCTACGGCAATCTCGAGGGACCCACCGCGCGCGATGTCGCCCCCGGCGGCCGCTCGGTCAAGAAACCGGTGAGCGTGCGCTATGACGGCCATGTCTATCGCGGCTATCCGACGTTCAACTACCACCCCCAGCTTGCCGAGGCCCTGAAATCGGGCGGCTTTGACGTCGTCTCGACCGCGAACAATCACAGCCTCGACCGCCACGCGCTCGGCGTCGACCGCACCATCGAGGCGCTCGAGGCGGCGGGGCTGAAATACACTGGCACCCGCCACCGCGAGCGGCCCGAAGCGCCGTGGTACGCCGTGACGCAAGTCAAGAGCGCGCTCGGCACGCATAACATCGCCTGGCTCGCTTGTAGCTACGGGACCAACGATATCCGCGACCGGGCCAAGCAGGTGCTGCTCTGCTTCAAACAGCGCACATTGGTGCTGGAGACGATCCGCGAGCTTGCCGCGCGCGAAGATATCCATGCGGTGATGCTGACGCCCCATTGGGGCTCGGAGTACCGGCACTGGCCGACCAAGCAACAACGCGCGCTCGCTTACGAGGCGCTCGAAGCAGGGGCCACCGCGGTGATCGGCAGCCATCCCCACGTCATGCAGCCCTGGGAGCGCCACGTCACCAGCGACGGCCGCGAGGGGCTGGTGATCTATTCGATGGGCAATTTCGTCTCCAATCAGCTCGGCGTGCCGCGGCGCAGCTCGGTGATCGGGCTGATTGGGCTGACGCCCGAGCCCGCGCGCGCGGGCAAGCTCGGCATCGTCGCTGCGCGCTTCGTGCCGATCCGCATGAACCTAAAGGCCGGCAAGGACGGCGTGCGCATCGCCGCCGAGACGGTCGAGCGCAGCGGCCGCGGCGCAGCCAACCAGGCGCATGTACTGAAGCACTTGCCGGCGGACAACATTCACCCGGCCGCGACGCCCTTCTGGAAAGGGCTCGACTGCCCGAAATAAATTGCCGCCGCTCTATTTCGGGCGGATGAGGGCGAGGGGGAAAGATTGATGAACGAAGCGGCGGCGCCGCGCGCATCCGGAAACGAAAGCCCGATCCTCGAGGATCTGATCGAGACCTGCGGCCAGGCGGCGGCGGCAGCCGAGGCGCTGGCGGATGCCGCGCGCGTCTCGGTCGGTGCCCAAGTCAGTGACGCCGGCAAGGTCAATGCCGCCGCGCTCGAGGCCGAGCAGTTCGCGGCGCACGGCTATGCCTGGATGCGGACCTATGTTGCGGGCCTGAAGGCGATGCTTGGCTGGGCCGAGCGGCTCAAGGGCGAGGGTCGCTTCGGCGAGCTTGAACAGCTCATCCTACAGGCCGCTTTCGGCGAGTATCTGGCGCAGCTTGGCGGCGGTATCGCCATCAGCCAGGGCGAGATGGTGCGGCCGTCCGATATGGGACTTGGCCCGGATGCACTCGTCGCCTTCGCGGTGCCGGCGGTGAAGACGCTGATCACCGCGGGCAACACCAACGCTGGGCGGATGCGTATCGCCCGCCTGATCGCCGACGGGCATTTCGGCGCGGCGGGGCTGGGCGACGAGACGCTGCAGATGATGCGCGACCAGTTCCACCGCTTCGTCGAGGACAAGGTGCGGCCGAACGCCCATGAGTGGCACTTGGCCGACAAGCTGATCCCGATCGAGCTGATCGAGGAGCTGGCCGAGCTCGGTGTCTTCGGGCTCACCGTGCCCGAAGAAGCGGGCGGGCTCGGCCTCGGCAAGGTGGCGATGTGCGTCGTCACCGAGGAGCTGTCGCGCGGCTATATCGGCGTCGGCTCGCTGGGCACGCGCTCGGAGATCGCCGCGGAGCTCATCCGGCTTGCGGGCACGCAGGCGCAGAAGGAGACCTGGCTGGGACGCATTGCCTCGGGCGAGGTGCTGCTGACGGCGGTCTTCACCGAGCCCAATACCGGCTCCGACCTGGCGTCGCTGAGCACCCGGGCGGTCAAGGACGGCGATACGTACAAGGTCACCGGCAACAAGACCTGGATCACCCACGGCGCGCGCGCCGATGTGATGACCCTGCTCGCACGTACGGGCGATCCGAAAGACGGCTATCGCGGGCTGTCGATGTTCATCGCGCCCAAGCCACGCGGCACGGACGACGATCCCTTCCCGGCGGCGGGCATGAGCGGCGGCGAGATCGGCGTGCTCGGCTATCGCGGCATGAAGGAATACGAGATCGCCTTCGACGGCTTCGAGGTGCCGGCCGATTGCCTGCTCGGCGGGGTCGAGGGCGAGGGCTTCAAGCAGCTCATGGCGACCTTTGAGTCCGCGCGCATCCAGACGGCCGCGCGCGCGGTCGGCGTGGCGCAGAACGCGATGGAGCTGGGTCTCGCCTACGCGAGCGAGCGCAACCAGTTCGGCAAGCCGCTCACCGCCTTCCCGCGGGTCGCCGGCAAGCTCGCCTGGATGGCGGTGGAAACCCAGATCGCGCGCCAGCTCACCTACTTCGCCGCGCGCGAGAAGGATAGCGGCCGGCGCTGCGACATCGAAGCCGGGATGGCCAAGCTCCTGGCGGCCCGCGTTGCCTGGGCCAACGCCGACAATGCGCTGCAGATCCACGGCGGCAACGGCTACGCCCAGGAATACGAGATCTCCCGCGTGCTGTGCGATGCGCGCATCCTCAACATCTTCGAGGGCGCGGCCGAGATCCAGGCGCACATCATCGCGCGCGGGCTGCTCGAACGGCGGAACTAGAAGCCCAGATCCGTCATCCATCCTTCGAGGCCGCTTCGCGGCACCTCAGGATGAGCATCTGTTCATAGCCAAACACCGACGCTCATCCTGAGGTGCGAGCGACAGCGAGCCTCGAAGGATGGATAACGGGCGCCCTACGCGGCCTTCGCCTTGGCGATCACCGGCACGCATTTGACCGGAAAGTTCACTGAATTGGCGATGAAGCATTCGTGATGCGCGCGCTCGTGCAGCGACTTGGCCAGCGCGGCGTCGCTTGTCGCCGCGATCTTCACCACCGGCCGCAGCGTCACTTGCGTGAAGCGGCCTTCGCCCGGCGCCTCGATCATCACCCCTTCGGCGGCGTCCTCGTAATGCGTGACGACCACGCCTTTTACGGCGCACAAATGCAGATACCACAGCATGTGGCAGGACGAGAGCGCGCCGACCAGCATGTCCTCGGGGTTTAGTCGGTCGGCGTCGCCGCCCAGTGCCGCGTCGGACGAGGCCGCGATCGCCGGCTTGCCGTCGACGCGGATCTCGTGGGCGCGGCTGTAGTCCTTATAGCCGGTCGTCGCCCCCGACCAGATCGCGGTGGCGGTGTAGCGGTGTTCCTTGGGCATTAACCCTACCTCTGTCGGATCGTTGCTCGGTGCCCAGTCGCTAGATAGAATAGCTTCAACAACAATTATACGGCGAACCATTCAACCGTTGCCGTTGACAACGGCGATTGCCAGGAGGCGAGAATGAAACGAATGGTCCAATTCTTGGCTGCTATTCTTTTGGCATCTTTGGTCGGAGCGTGCATTTCTACAAGTACCGCAAGTTACACCGCTCCGTCACACCGCAATAGCAGCCTCAAGTCGAAACGCGTGCTGGTCATGTACAACGATCGCAACATAGGGCTTCGTCGGGCAGCTGAGACAGCGATGGTTGCCGCCTTGAGAAAGAACGGCGTCAATGCCGATAACAGCATGGACCTGCTGCCTCCGGGAAAGCTGTGGCATCGTCGAGACGTTCAAGCCGCCGCACAGTCCGTCCGCCACAAATACGAATATTTCTTTGCCATGGGCGGCGCTCTTGGCGTGGACAAAAGTTACGTTCCGCCAACTTACGTTCCCGGGCAATCATCTTCGCAAGTGAATGTAATTGGAAATACGGCGTATGTGACGACCACAACGACGCCTGGCTATACAATTGGCGGAGGCGTGGTCCACTTGCCGCGGGGGCGGTTCGCGGCATGGCTGCACAAATTCGAAGATCTTCGGACCGACGGGAAGTCTAGCCCCGCTGTCTGGAAATCGCAGACCGGTGCAGGTGGCAGCCGAGGCGTCGATTTCATAGAGCTGACCAAGCGCGCGGTCAGTGAAACGATGCAACAGCTCAAGAAAGACGGCTTGCTCTGAAGCGTCCTTGAGGGATCGCCTACAGTCCTTTCACGGCGTACGACAATGTTCGCCGGCACATTCGGGGAAATGCGGGCGAGGTGCCTATCCGGGCCGGCTACTCCGCCGCCGCGGCCTCGCCGGCGGTCAGCCGCGCGATCACGTCATCCGTCGACATCACATCGGCAAAGACCTGGACGAGCGCGCCCAGCGAATAGTTGTGATCCTCGTCGGTCAGCGCCGCGTTGGCGTCGGAGACCACGACGGTCTTGAAGTTGCGCATCATCGCGTCGCGCGCACTTGACTCGCAGCAGACATTGGTCAGCGTGCCCGTGATGACCACCGTGTCGCGGCGCTCGGCGCGCAGCCGCGCCTCGATGTCGGAGGAGCCCTGGATGAAGGCAGAGAACCGGTTCTTGTAGAGCTGCCAGTCCTCGGGCGCGGTTTCGAGCTCGGTCCACAAAGGATGGCCCTCGCCGCCCTCGCGGAGATGCTCCAGCATCGCCCCGCGGCGTTCGGGCGAGAACATATCCATCATCATCACCGACCAGTTCTCGCAAATATCGTCGGGGAAGTTGTTGGTCACCCAGGCGACCCGCCCGCCCGCGGTGCGCATGGCGGCAGCGAGCCGGTTGATATAGGGCACGATCTCGCGCGCGACCGGCACCTCGCCCGCCATGCCGGGGGCGACGAAATAGTTCTGCATGTCGATGACGATAAGCGCGGTCTTGGCCGGGTCGAGGCGGTCGAAAATATGGCGGCGTCCGCCGCGGCGCTTGGCGATGTTGTCGAGCACATGGGGCGGTAGCGCGAATTCGTGCATGAGGATGCCCTCCGGAGGTCGCAGGTTCGTGGCTGCAGACTAGCACACCCGGGCGCGCACGGAATTGGCGCTCATCCGTCGAATAATTAACACATTTCTGGACTGTATGACGGCTGCGAGAATCAGCAACCGGCAGGCATATCGTGCATCCGTTCACAAAAGCGCTGCTGTTCACTGGCGGCACGGCCGGTCTGGGCGTGGCGATCGGGCTTGTCTTCAACACGTTCAGCGTTGAGCCAGACGACGGGCGTTTCCGCCCCTCGCACATCCAGGCGTGGCCCAAGAAGCCCAGCATGACCATTGCGCTGCCGGAACAGGCCGGCCGTTTGTTGTTCTTTCGTCGGAGCATTCACCCGTATCTGGCGGAGTACGACCGGCGTATCGAAATCGTCCGGCCGGACGGGACCCGCATCAAACGCAAAATCCACGCCAATACTGGAGGCCGGACGTTCATCAAGCTGTTCTGGTATGCCGGCGGCACATCGGAGGGCCCGTTTTTAAGGACCGAGGATCGTTACGGGCAGATCGTCGCGAGCCTGCGCGATGGATGGGTGCAGAGGTTGGTGAAGCAAGGGGGGCGCATCGCTTTCTCGGGGTATGCCGATCGCGATGGCATCGAATACCCGACACGGCGCGTGCCCGCAGTCGTTCGCGACGGCCCGGGTGAGTTCATTGGCGCCATCGATGGACGCAAGGGGCCGCCGGTTTTCGTGAAGGCCGTGCGGCGAGGCGGGATGATAAGATCCAAATAATCCGCCCAGGCGCGGATCGCCGCTGGGCGCGGAAACCCAGTCCGGCGCAGACCTGCCGGGTCCGTCTCCTCGGAGACGACGATTGACGTGGGCGCGGGCTTAAGGATTTATGAGCGCCCTCCACCAAATCGCGCCCCAGGAACGTCCATGCCCATCTTCTCTTCTGGCCTCAATGCCGAGCTCTTCGTTGCCTTCTGCCTTGCCACAACGGCGCTGGTGCTGTTGCCGGGGCCGATCGTCACGCTGGTCATCGCCAACGCGATCGCCCATGGCCGGCGCACCGGGATTGCAACAGTCGCCGGCGCAAGCACCGGCAATGCGCTGCTCGTGGCCGCCGGCGCGCTCGGGCTCAGCACCCTGCTCGCTTTGCTTGCGGATATATTCGAGTATGTGCGCTGGGCCGGTGTTGCCTATCTCATTTATCTGGGTCTCAAGCAGTGGCGCGCGGTCGTGCGGGCGAGCGCCGCGCCGGACGAAATCGCGGCGCCGCGCGGCCGCAACGTCTTCGCGCAGGGTTTCGTGGTCGCGATCACCAATCCGAAGACGATCCTCTTCTACGCCGCTTTTTTCCCGCAGTTCATCGATCGCGGTTTGCCGATCGCCCCGCAACTGGTGGCGATGAGCGTTGCCTTTGTCGTCATAGCCACCATTTTTGACGGCGCCTACGCTCTGCTCGCCGCACGCATCCGGCCGTTCTTGCTCGGCCAGCGACGCGCACGCATCCGCGCCGGGCTGACTGGCTCGCTGCTGATCGGTACCGGGCTCGGCCTCGCGCTGGCAAGGCGCGGATCCGGTTGATCGCGCCGGACTACTGCGCCAAGCGCAGTTTGATGCCGAAGTAGTTCCGACACTTCCCGGCGTTGCTCGGCTTTCGCCAATCATGGACGCGTACGCGGCCGGTGAGCCCCACCACCCTGAGGACCGTTGCGGCGGCGTCGTCACGGAAGGTCGGGCACTCGACGATGAGCGTGTTGTGGAGCGAATTGGGCACGTTGTAGCCGTAGTCGCACTCCACGCGTAGGCCGGCGCGGCGCAGAATGGCGCAGTAATCGCGCGACGGCCGGCGTGCCTTGACCGATACCCAGATTTGCCGGCCACGCAGCGCCGCCAGCCCGGGCGACAGGCCGCCAAGTTGCGTGCCACCGCCCGAATTTCCGCCCGAATTTCCGCCCGAATTTCCGGCGCCGCTTCCGCCGCCTTCGGATTCTTCACCGCCGCCGCCGGAATTGCCGCCAGGGTCGGTTGCCCCGGGATCGCGGCTGCCGCCCTCCGCGCCGCCGCCCAGGCCTCCTCCGGTGGTGCCACCCGTGCCCGCATTGGGGCACGAATATGACTGGGTAAAGCGCGCTCCGCCCTTCCGGATTTCCTTCTTGGCGAAGCTGACGACACGCATCTCCGGTCCCGACAGGGGGCCGCTGGTGTGGGTAAAGGAGCGCTGGATAACCGGACGGCGGATATTGCCCGTTCTGCTTTGGCCGCTCCAGGTCAGTCGGCGGTCGGCGCTGAAGGCGTAGAGATAGAAAACCCGGTTGCGGGTTCGCAAGTTACGGCGCAGCGTGACGCCGGCCTGCATCACCATCCAGCCGCGTGTGACCCAGTGGCCCGCCGGATCGCGGACCCTGCGCGCGACATAGATCAGCCGGTTGCAGCGATTGACCACGGTGAGCGTGTAGGGAAAGCTCTGCGCACCTGCCTGGCGCGGCCCCGCGCCCAAGGTCACGAGTGCGGCAAGGCAGACTGCCGCCAGGGCCGGCAGCGGTGCGATGGTCTTTGTCATGGCAGCTCCGCCATCTTCGATGCGAAGGACGCGGCTCGTTCAGCGGTTCACGTAAATCGTGATTTCGTGATATTTGCCGCAGGCATTCTCGCGCTGCCAGTTCTTGGTCTGCAAATCTCCGAGCCCGAGATAGGCTTTCAGCGCCCGGGCATGCTCCGTGGTGTGGTCGGGACAGCGCAGGATCACGGTATTCAGGGTGGAGCGGTGCTGCTCGTAGCGGCAGCGCACCTGCAGGCCCGCGCGGGTCAGCAAGGCGCAGTAGTCGCGCGCCGGCACCGTTTTGGTCAGCAGCCAGACGCGCCGACCACGCAACGAGCCCAGCGCCGGCGGGATGCCGCCGACCTGTGTGCCGCCGCCGGCTCCATTGCCGCCGCCGGCCCCGTTTCCACCACCGGATTGCCCGCCGCCATCACCGCGCGGTCCGATCTCCGGTAGATGATCGGCGCCGCCGCCGGGATCGCGGCCGCCGCCGCTACGGCCGCCGCCGGTCTCGCTGGTGCAAAGATAGGTCTGCCGAAACCCGACCTTGTCCTGTGGGATGCGTTTGCGGTCGAAATGGACGAAGATCACTTCGGCCGCTTCGATCGGCCCCGTGGTATGCGTGAAGCGCCGCATCACTACAGGCCGGCGCACGCTGTTTGGCTTGCGATACCCGTGCCAGGAGATCTTGCGGTCGGCGCTGACGGCATAGAGATAGAAGATGCGGTTGCTCGAATTAAGCAGGCGCGTGCGGCTCTGGCCGGCCCGAACCACGATCCAGCCGCGTGTGGTCCACTGACCAGAAAACGCCTTGGCGCGGCGGGCGACATAGATAGTGCGATTGCACTTGTTGATGATCTGAAGCTTGTAGTTCGTGCTCTGTGCCAGCGCCGTGCTCGCCGTGAAGGCCGCGCATGTGCTGGCCACGGCGAGCGTGATGGTCCGTGACCATTTCCGCATTTTACTATCCCTTTCCTTCTCCATTGCACCGAGGGCCCGGTGCGGAACCTTTCGCCAATCGATCGAAGGCGATTTGTCGTTTCTTACCATTCGAAACTATAGGCAATGCTGCTGGTCCCGGACAATCGTCGGCAGAGAAATTTTCTCATCGCGGGCTATTTTTTGTTGTTGCGGTGCCGATCCGCCTCCACGTTCGTCCTCAAATAGATAATTGGGATGGTTTCCTCGCGCGGGAGTGGATGGGCAAAGGGCTAGTCGCATTATCCGATCAGCGGGCCGGTGGAGAATCCATGCAAGTGGAAAAGCTTTAGCACCGAATTCTAAAGGATTGATGAGGCGCTAGAAGATCTGCAGCAGCCAGTAAATCGGCCAGATCATGGCGAAGAAAACGCCCTTGATGCCGAGCCACAGAAATGCGCCGAGACAGTCGCCCAGGTTACCGCAGTCGGGCCAGCCGCGTGCGACGATCCAAGCAAATGTCAGCGCACCGCCAACGATCCAGGCAAGCACCGACCAGATGCAGCCGTCGGGCATACGCTCGTAGCCCGCGCCGCCGTGGATCGGCCGGCGCCAACGGAAACGCGGTGCGTCTTTTTTGTCGCCCTTCGCCAGGGCCGCCTCCCGCCATGGGTTTGCGGGTCTTCGCTCAAGGGAACAACCATTTGTGGCGAGGAGGCAAGAAAAACCGGCCAGAGCATTTTCCGATCGGTTGGCATCACCGACGCTCGTGAGCTTGTCGAGCGGCCCCCAGCCGGCCGGCGGGCAAGCGCCGGGATGGCGAACACGCGGGCTGGCGTCGGTTGGTCGCTTTCGGCAGGATGGCAACCCAGCCGTGAGCGAATGCGAACAAGGGAGACGGGTGCGATGAAAATTATTGTGGTAGCGACACGCAACGGCGATCCGGACGAGATCGCCAAACTGCTGGAGCCGGAAGCCAAGATGGCGCTGCAGATGGTCGCCGATGACTTCGTCCGCGAGATCTACGGCCGCAAGGACGGCCAGGGCGCAGTGGTCGTGGTCGAGGCGGACAGCCTGGAAGCCGCGCAGGAGCGTCTCGGCAAACTGCCGCTCGTCGCGGCCAAGCTGCTTGATCTCGAATTCTATCCGGTGGGCGCCTACCGCGCGATCGCGGCGATGGCGAACGCCTGAGGCCGCGTCCCGCCGGCGAGCGGGCTGGCGGCAAGCGTGCCTGCGGCGTAGTCTTTGGCGATGTCCAAGATTGCACCTGTCGCGATGGTGGTGCTGCTGATCGCGGTGATCGCGGTGCTGCTGATCGGCGTCTTCGCGATGGCGCGCGGCGGCGGCTTCAACGCCAAGTATGGCAACAAGCTGATGCGCGCCCGCGTGGCCCTGCAGGCATTGGCGATCGTCGTTCTGGGCATCATCTGGCTGGCGACGCGGGGCTGACCCGGCGGCGCAATCAGCGGCGGTTTCATGGCGGGTTTGAAGCGGGAAATTCCAAACAACATGGTCAAGCTCAACAAGATCTACACCAAGACCGGCGACAAGGGCGAAACGGGGCTGGGCGACGGCTCGCGCGTGCCCAAGCACGCCCCGCGCGTGGCTGCCTACGGCACCGTCGACGAGACCAATGCGGTCGTGGGGCTGGCCCGGTTGGAGACGGCGAAGCTCGACGATGCCGGCGCGGCCGACGCCATGCTGGGCCGCATCCAGAACGACCTCTTCGACGTCGGCGCCGATCTCTGCACGCCGGAGCAGGAGAGCCCGGCCTATCCGCCGCTCAGGGTTTCGGCGGCCCAGGTCGCCCGGCTCGAGGCCGAGATCGATGAGATGAACGCGGAGTTGAAACCGCTCGAGTCCTTCATCCTGCCGGGCGGCGGTGCGGCCGCGTCGTGGCTGCATTTGGCGCGCACCACCGCGCGGCGCGCCGAGCGGCTGATCACCGCGCTGGCCGAGACCGAGCCGGTCAATCCCCAGGCGGTGGCCTATATGAACAGACTGTCCGACCATCTCTTCGTGATGGGACGGTATTTGAACGAAAAAGGCACGGCGGACGTGCTCTGGGTGCCGGGGAAGAACCGATGAGCGAAAAACCGATGAAGGCTGAAACAAACACGCAAATAAGGGTGCGGGAGATACCATCGGGCACGCTGACGCCGGCGCATTTCGAAGTTGTGACGGCGCCGTTGCGCCAGCCGGGCGACGGTGAGGTGCTGGTGCGCCATATCCTGCTCTCGCTCGATGCCGCGAACCGCGCCTGGATGCAGGGCGAGACCTACCGCAAGGCCGTGGTCGCGGGCCAGGTGATGGATGGCTTTGGGGTTGGCGAGGTGGTGGCCTCCGAGGACGATGGCTTCGCGCCAGGCGACATTGTCGAAGGCGCGATCGGCTGGCAGCAATATGCGGCTCTGCCCGGACGCGCGCTGATCAAGCTGCCGGGGGGTTATCGCCCGCTCAGCCATTTCCATTCGGTGCTCGGCATTGCCGGCCGCACCGCCTATCACGGGCTCATGTGGATCGGCGAGCCCAAGGAAGGCGATACCGTGGTGGTCTCCGCCGCCGCGGGCTCGGTCGGCCAGTATGTCGGCCAGATCGCCAAGCTCAAGGGCTGCCGGGTGATCGGTATCGCCGGCGGGCCGGAGAAATGCGCCTTCCTCACCGACGAGCTCGGTTTCGACGGCGCCATCGACTACAAGGCCGAGCATGTCCGAAAACGCCTCGCCGAGCTGGCGCCCGACGGGATCGACATCTATTTCGACAATGTCGGCGGCGCCATCCTGGAGGCGGCGCTGTTCAACATGGCGCAGTTCGGGCGCGTGGTCTGCTGCGGCGCGATCTCGCAATACGACACAACCGAGATGGCCAGCCCACGCGGCATTCCCGGCGTGATCGTCTTCAAACGCCTGAAGATGCAGGGCTTTATCGTGATGGACTTCGCCGACAAGGATGCCGAGGCGAGCCGCGATCTTGTGACCTGGACGGCGGGCGGAAAGCTCAAAATCGTCGAGGACGTGCTCGAGGGGCTGGAGCGCGCGCCGGAGGGGCTGATCGGCCTCCTGCACGGTGACAATCTGGGCAAGCGCATGGTCCGTATCGGCCCCGATCCGGGCTAGGTCGGCGGCCTGCCGCCGAGCCGCATCGGCCCGCATTCGGCGGTTGTCGCGGATCGCTCCAGTTCCGTTGACACACACCTGTCATGATCATAATGTTGCGCTGCAAAAAACTGCGGAATGTGTTGTTTTGCAGGGTGTCCAGGTGGGTATGAATTCGCCGGGCTTCGCGGGGGAAGCGCCGGCATTTCCTTTCGAAGCGGTGAGCACAGGCCCTGATCGGGGGTCCGGAGGTATGCGATGAAGGTCCTGGTCGGGGTCAAGCGCGTGATCGACTACAACGTCAAGATCCGCGTCAAATCCGACGGCACTGGCGTTGAGATGCAGAACGTCAAGATGTCGATGAACCCGTTCGACGAGATCGCCGTTGAAGAGGCGATCCGCCTGAAGGAAGCCGGCACGGCAACCGAGATCGTCGCCGTCTCGATGGGCCCGCAGCAGTGCCAGGAAACCATCCGCACGTCGTTGGCCATGGGCGCGGACCGCGGCATTCACGTGCTCACCGACGATCCGCTGGAGCCGCTCGCGGTGGCCAAGCTCTTCAAGGCCATCGTCGACGAGGAAGCGCCGGAGCTGGTGATCCTCGGCAAGCAGGCGATCGACGACGACGCCAACCAGACCGGCCAGATGCTCGCGGCGCTGCTTGGCTGGGCGCAGGGCACCTTCGCCTCCAAGCTCGACAAGGCGAACGGCGAGATCAACGTGACGCGCGAGGTCGATGGCGGGCTGGAAACCGTCACGCTGAAGATGCCCGCCGTCGTCACCACGGACCTCAGGCTAAACGAGCCGCGCTATGCCTCGCTGCCGAACATCATGAAGGCGAAGAAGAAGCCGATCGACCAGAAGAGCCCGGGCGATCTCGGCGTCGACACGGCGTCGCGCCTGGAGACGCTCAAGGTCTCCGAGCCGCCGAAACGCGAATCGGGTGAAATGGTCGAGGACGTTGCCGCGCTGGTGGCCAAACTCAAGAACGAAGCGAAGGTGATCTGATGTCTGTGCTGGTCATCGCCGAACACGACAATGCCGGAATCAAGCCGGCGACGCTGAACGTTGTGACCGCGGCCACCGAGATTGGCGGCGACGTCACCGTGCTGGTCGCGGGCGAAGGCTGCGACGGTGCCGCGGAGGCCGCTGGCAAGATCGCCGGCGTCGCCAAGGTCCTCAAGGCCGACGGTGCGCATCTGGCGCACGGGCTTGCCGAGAACGTCGCGCCGCTGATCGCCAAGCTCGCCGAGGGTCACAGCCATGTGCTTGCCCCCGCGACCACCTTCGGCAAGAATGTGGCGCCGCGCGTCGCCGCGCTGCTCGACGTGCAGCAGATCTCCGAGATTTCCAAGGTCGATGGCCCCGACACGTTCGAGCGGCCCTTCTACGCCGGCAACGCCATCGCCACGGTCAAATCCACCGACGCCATCAAGGTCATCACCGTGCGCGGCACCGGCTTCGATGCGGCCGCCGCCGAGGGCGGCTCGGCCAGCGTGGAGAGCGTCGATGCGGGCGCCGATGAGGGGCTTTCGAGCTTCGTCAGCCAGGAGCTCACCAAGTCCAGCCGGCCCGAGCTCACCACGGCCAAGATCATCATCTCCGGCGGGCGCGGCATGCAGTCGGGCGAGAATTTCGCCTTGCTGGAGACGGTCGCCGACAAGCTCAACGCGGCGATCGGCGCCTCGCGCGCCGCGGTCGATGCGGGTTTCGTGCCCAATGACTACCAGGTCGGCCAGACCGGCAAGGTGGTGGCGCCGGAGCTTTACATCGCGGTCGGGATTTCCGGTGCGATCCAGCATCTTGCCGGCATGAAGGACAGCAAGGTCATCGTGGCGATCAACAAGGACGAGGAAGCGCCGATCTTCCAGGTCGCCGATTATGGGCTGGTCGCCGATCTGTTCAAGGCGCTGCCCGAGCTCGCCGAGGAGCTCGACAAGGCCGGCGCATGAGCGCAGGCGCCCAAGGGGAGACCGTCGCCAGATGAGTATCAAGAAGATCGGCATCATCGGTGCAGGCCAGATGGGCCACGGCATCGCCCACGTGGCGGCGCTCGCCGGCTACGACGTGCAGATGTCGGACATCTCCGAAGAAGCGGTCGCCCACGCGGTGGAGACCATCGAGGGCAATATGATGCGCCAGGCCCGGCGCGGTCTGATCAAGGACGAGGAGGTGGCCCCCGCGCTCAAACGCATCAAGACCGGCACGGGCTACGGCGCCTTCAAGGATTGCGATATCGTCGTCGAGGCGGCGACCGAGAACGAGGCGGTCAAGCGCGAGATCTTCAAGGAGGTTTGCCCGAACCTGAACCCCGACGCCATCGTGGCCTCGAACACATCGTCGATCTCGATCACGCGGCTGGCGGCGGCCACCGACCGCGCCAACAAGTTCATGGGCATGCACTTCATGAACCCGGTGCCGATGATGGCGCTGGTGGAGCTGATCCGGGGGCTCGCCACCGACGAGGAAACCTTCGCCACGGTGCGCGAGCTGGCCGGCGCGATGGGCAAGACCGTCGCGGTCTCCGAGGACTTTCCGGCCTTCATCGTCAATCGCATCCTGTTGCCGATGATCAACGAGGCGGTCTACACGCTCTATGAGGGGGTGGGCTCGGTCGAGGCCATCGACGTGGCGATGAAGCTCGGCGCCAACCACCCGATGGGCCCGCTGGAGCTCGCCGATTTCATCGGGCTCGATACCTGCCTGGCGGTGATGCAGGTGCTCTACGACGGCCTCGCGGATTCAAAGTATCGGCCCTGTCCGCTGCTGGTGAAGTATGTCGAAGCCGGCTGGCTCGGCCGCAAGGCGGGCCGCGGCTTCTATGACTATTCCGGCGACGTTCCCGTCCCGACGCGGTAGAAGCGGCACCGTAAATGCGCTAATACCCGGATAGGACAATAAGCCGGGGATGCGATTTCATAATGACAATGCTGGTATTTGAGCGCCCTGCGCCGCGCGGCGAAAGTCGCTTATGAGCGGGCCGCAATACGATCTCGACGCGCTTGAGCATCCCGTGCTGATCCGGCTGCGCGACTACTGGCAGCGCATCGCCGCAGGCCGGCCGATGCCCGCGCGCCGAGATTTCGAGCCGCTGGACATCACGGAAATTCTGCCGTTCATCGTGCTGTTCGACGTCGAGGGCGAGCCGCCGCGTTTCAAGTTCCGCCTCGCCGGAACCGCGGCGACCGAGCGCGCCGGCGTCGATCCGACCGGGCGCTACTTCAATGATTTCCCCGATAGCGAGGTGGCGGTCGAGCGCATGGTTGCGTGCGTGCGCGATGGCCGGCCGTTTTTCGTGGTGGATGCCTTCGTCTGGTCGGAGAAACCGGGCTTGTACTACCAGATGCTCACCTTGCCGATGAGCGACGACGGCGAGACCGTCAACATGCTGGTATCGGCCACGGTGATCGAGGGCGAGTAGGCAAGCCCTACCGTATCGCCTTGATAATGCGCGTCTCGGCGCCCTCGACGACCAGTGCCGTCAGCACGCCGGAAACAAAGGCGCCGGTGTCGATGCCGATGCGGTTGGGCAGAATTTCGGGCGTCCAACTGATCGTGTGGCCGTGCACCACGCGCGCCTGGTGATCGGCCTCGGAATCGAGAAAGTCCTCGCGGATCCACATCAGGTCCTCATCGTCCTGGGCCGCCAGCGGCACTTCGGGGCGAATGCCGGCATGGACGAAGAGATACCCGCCCTCGGCATGACGCAGCGCCAGGCGATCGAGGAAATCGCGGTGGCGTTCGGGTATCGCCTCGAAGAGTTCGGCGCGCAGCGCGCGCAGCTTCTCCGGCTTGAAATCCATCCAATCGCCGGGCTCCACGCCATAGCTTGCGATCGTGTTCTCCGCGCCGTTGAAGAGCCAGCCCAAGCCGTCGCCGTCGCCTATGAGGAACTTGGCCATATAATCCTCGTGGTTGCCCTTGAGGTAGATCTCCTCGAAGCCGGCGAGCGGCTCGTCGAGCAGCATCTCGATGACCCCGAAGCTGTCCGGGCCGCGGTCGACATAGTCGCCCAGATAGACCACGACCTTGCGCTCGATGCCGGCCCGTCTTGGCGCCTTTCTCGCGTCCTTCACGATCTTCTTGCGGAGCGTGGCGAGCAGATCGGCGCGGCCATGGATGTCGCCCACGGCATAGACGCGCGTGCCCTGGGGCACCCGGTAAGGCGGCTTGGTATCCGCGTCGTTCAGGAGATCCGCCCGTTCGGAATTGGCGGGCGCGGTCGCTTGGGACATGCCGCTAATGTAGGGATCGTCCCGCCGCCGCGCCAGCCCGGGGGGCCAGGGCACGGCTATCCGGCAGGGCTCTCATCGCTGTTCGTCGGCCGCTTCGCCGCGCGGGCGCGCTTGGCCGGTTTTGCGGGCTTGCCGGGCTTGAAGGCCGCCCAGCGCTCGCGTCCGCCGTGGTTGTCGAGGAAACTGATCAGCGCCGCCACGACCTTGCGGTCATGGACCGTGCCGACCCCGGCGAGCAGGGTCTCGATCGCCTCGTCGACGCTGATGCCTTCCCGGTGGGCGCGCTGGCTGGTCAGGGCCACGAAGGCGTTGGCGACCGCGACGATACGCGCGCTGACGATGATTTCCGCGCCCTTCAAGCCTTCGGGATATCCGCTGCCGTCCCAATGCGCCTGAACTTGGCGCAACGTCTTGACGACCGGACCGTCGAAATCCACGCCCTCGAGCAGATCGGCGGTGGCCTGGATACCCTCGTGGACCTGCCGCATCTCGTCGGCCGTCAACGCGCCTTGCTTGGTGAGGATTTCCTGGGGCACCAGGATCTTGCCGAGGTTCATGAGCTGACCGGCGTATTCGGCGGCTTCGCAGTGGTCCTGATCGAGCCCGATCTCCTCGGCGACCGCGCGGGCGATGAAGGCGGTGCGGGCCGAATGGTGCGCGGCGTTCGGATCGCGCCGGTCGACCACGGCGACCAGCGTGCCGACCAGGGCGCGCAGGCTTTTCAAGCGCCCCTCGCGTTCGGTGACGGCGGCGGTCACGTCTTCCTCGACCACCAGCACGCCGCGCGGCAGGTCGCGTTCGAGCGCCAGGGGAATGTGCTTGGTCTGGTAGACCATTTCCTCGCCATCGACCTCGACCCGGTGGACGTCGGCGATCTGACGGCCTTCCTCGGCGGCCTCGCGGTTGAGGCGCTGCAGGACCTTGGCGCGGATCGGGCCGAGTATGGTGTCCAGTGACTTGCCGATCATATCGGTGCTTTGCATGCCGGAGCGACGCGCCGCCTCGGCGTTGGCGAATTGCACGCGGGTCGCCGCATCGGCGATGAAGATCGCGTTCGGCTGGGCATCGGTCAGCAGGCTGAGGAAGTTGCGCTGCTGCTCGAAGCGATCGGCCATGTCGCGGAACTTCGCGGCGGCGGCGGTGGCGCGGCGCGAGGCGCCGTGACGCCACAGGCCCAATATCGCCGCACCGACGATGACGACACCGAGCAGGAGGAAAATCAGCATGCGCCGGGCGCGGGAATCGCTTGGCCCCAGCGCATCGTCGCGGTCGATCTTGTGCATCAGCACCCACGGCGCGGTCTTGAGCGCCCGGCTCGTCACCAGCACATCGGTGCCGCGGTAGTCGCGCCGGATGTCGAAGTCGCCGGAATTGGCGATGGCGAAGGCGGCGGCGAGCTTGGGCGTGTTCTGCGCAAGGCTGCGGGCGAGCGGCTTGGTGCCATCGGCGAGCGGGGAGAGATAGGTGATCACCGAGCCGTTACGGCGGATCAGGATGGTCTCCTGCGTTCCGCCGGGCAGGCCGGGCTGTTTCAGCAGGGGGTATAGTTCGGCGGCGACCGGCTTGATGCCAAGCACGATGCCGATTTGCCGGTTGTGCTGGATGCCGAAGATTGGCCGCACGAAGGCGATCGACACTTTCCCCGAAGGCGCACGGAAAGGACCGAAAAAGGCGCTTTTGCCGCGCGGCAGGCGGCCGATGAAGGTCCGCAGATCGCTTTCGATCGGCGGGAAATGGCCGGTCGAGACCACCGTCCGGCCGGCCATGTCCATCAAGGCCAGTCCGGCCACGCCGATGCGCTTCACATTGGCGCGTGCATCCGGTCCGAGCGGCCGCGCCTGGAAGCCGGTGCGCGCCGCGGTCACGGTCAGCAAGGTGCCGAGATACTGGGCCTCGGCGGGTTGGGTTCCTGTACCGCTGCGCCTGTCGATGTTGAGGCGGGTGAAGTAGAGCTTGAGCGCCTGATTGTCGGCCAGGCCCTCCAGGGTGTTGTACTGGCGACCGATCCAGGCTTCGACCGCAGAAGCGCGGCTGTCGGCGATGATGCCGAGGCGGACCTGCCAGGCCTGAATGTCGCGGTCGCGCGCGTCATTCACGAAGCTGAGGACCAGATAGAACGTGGCCGCCACGGCGGCGACGATGCCGGCGAAGGTCGCGCCGATCTTGAGCACCATGCGCGGATCGCCTTTCAGATCGAAATGCGGGCCGGTCTTGTTGACGAACGTGCTGGGCTTGGCCGTGGCCGAGGAAGGAACTGCCATTTACATCCTGCCGCGATCGGGGGCGCCGGGCGGAAATGGCCCGGTCATTGGCCAAAACCCTAAGGCCGCAGGCGTTAACATTTGATTAACCTTAGACGCCAGGCCCCCAAAATCTCACGCCGCGCCCGTCATTTCCGCCGCCGCCAAACCCATTAACCATGCCCATTAAGCAGGTGTTAAGCGCGTGTGCGTAGCGTGTACGCGATCGCGGATGCGCGCCGGTCCCGTATTGGTTGAAGCCGCCGCAAACCGCGCCACACCGGCCGCCGCAAGGCTGGAAGAAGCAACAACGATCGCGGTCCAGGAACAAACCATGGCGCATCCACAAGGTTCATTCGATCACGAATTCTCACACGAGCCGGTTTGGGGCCGTGTGCTCATCTGGCTTCTGGCCGTCGCCTTGGCGCTACTGGTTCTGCTGGCGCTGGTCAACGGGTTCAGCCAGGCGCGCGCCGCCAACCCATCCTTATTCGGCTGGGACGAAAAGCGCTTTGGTTCGATCAAGCCCTTCACCAAATGGCGCGGCACGCTGGATCGCTACTTCAAGGAGCGCAAATTGGAGAAAGGGTCGTGTCAGTCGACCTTGTTCAACAAGTGCCACCTGCAGGACTGGAAGAAGTTCGTCGGGGAACAGCGCGGCAAGCAGCCGATGGCGCAGCTCGACGCCGTCAACAGGTATATGAACCGCGCGCCCTACATCACCGACCCGGTGAACTACGGCGTTCCCGACTACTGGGCCACGCCGGCCCAGTTCTTCGTCAAGGACGGCGATTGCGAGGACTATGCGATCGCCAAGTACCTGTCGCTGCGCTCGCTCGGCTGGCCGACGGAAAAGATGCGCATCGTGGTGCTGCAGGACGAAAACCTGCGCATCGCCCACGCGGTGCTCGTGGTCTACCACCAGGGCCGCACCTACGTGCTCGACAACCAGATTTCCCAAGTCGTCACCGACGACCGGATCGCGCACTACCGTCCAATCTATTCGATCAACGAGCAATCCTGGTGGCTGCATCAGCGCCGCCAGACCGCGCACGCTAAATAAGCACCATCCTGGCCGCTTCGAGCGCAGACTGCGGTGCCGAACAATGTTTCCGGCGCCGCGTCAGGCGTTCAGTCGTCGCGCTCGCGCGGGGCGTACTTGTTGAGAATGCGCTGTAAAGTGCGCCGGTGCATGTTGAGCCTGCGGGCGGTCTCCGAGACATTGCGGCCGCACTGCTCGTAAACCCGTTGAATATGCTCCCAGCGCACCCGGTCGGCGGACATCGGATTTTCCGGCGGCGGCGGCAACGGGCCGCCATGGGCCTGTAGCGCGGCGGCGATCTGGTCGGCGTCGGCGGGCTTGGGCAGGTAGTCGACCGCGCCCGCCTTCACCGCCGCGACGGCCGTTGCGATATTGCCATAGCCGGTGAGCACGATGATGCGGGCTTCCTCGCGCGCCTGCTGCAGCGCCGAGACGACATCGAGCCCGCTGCCGTCGCCCAGGCGCAAATCGACGACCGCATAGGCCGGCGGCGCTGCCGTCGCCGCAGCGACGCCGGCGGCGACGCTGTCGACGGCGGTCACCACATAGCCGCGCTGCTCCATCGCGCGTTCCAGGCGGCGGCGCAGCGGCGCGTCGTCGTCGACGATCAAAAGCGAACGATCCTCCGCGTCCCCGCGCGGAGGGTCCTGGCCGGCTGATTGGTCTGCCAAGCGGCTACCCCCGTTCTTCCCCCCCCATTGTGGCGCGTTTCCAACGAACTTCAACCTCTGCGCCGCCTTCCGGCGCGCTGGCAAAGCGAAGCTCGGCGCCGGTGCGGCGCAGCAGCGTGGTCGCGATGAAGATGCCAAGGCCCATATGGCCCTCGTCGTCGCGGCTGGAAACGTAAGGCTCGCCCAACCGGTCGCGCACATTGGCGGCGAAACCGGGACCGTCGTCGCGCACCCGGATGGCGGCGTCGGTTGCGTCCCAGTCGATCTCGACCTCCACGGCGACGCGTGCGAATTGGGTCGCGTTCTCGATCAGGCTGCCGAGCCCGTGCAGCGCCTCGGGGCTGCGCGTCATGATCGGCTCACCGCCGCGCCGGGCGGCATCGTCCGGGCGCAGGATGCGGATTTCGATGGGCCCGCCGGTATGCGGCTCGGCGGCGGCCTCGGCGAGTGCGGAAATCGGGATCCGCGCGAACGGATCGCCGGGATCGGTTTCCGGCCGCAGCGAGAGGCCGGCCAGGATGTCGCGGCAGCGCGCCGACTGCTCGATCAAGAGATCGACATCCTCGGCGAGCGGCGTGCCCGGCTCGACCTCGCGCTGCATTTCCTTGGCGACCACGGCGATGGTGCTGAGCGGGCTGCCGAGCTCGTGCGCGGCGGCGGCGGCGAGCCCACCCAGCGCCGACAGGCGTTGCTCGCGGGCGAGCGTCATTTGGGTCGCGGCCAGCGCGTCCGACATCTGGCGCGCCTCGCCGGACACGCTGCCCACGTAAGCGCCGATGAAGACGATGCCCAGCAGCAGCGCCTCCCAGATGCCCAGGAGATAGATTTCCGGCAGCACGAAGCGCGGGCCCGACCAGGGGAAAGGCAGGTGCCAAAGCGCCAGCGCCGTGATGGCCACCGCGGAGAGCAAGCCCAGGGCAATGGTGCTGGCGCGCGCGAGCACGGTCGCGGAGACGATCACGGGGGCGAGGATCAGCACGGCGAAGGGGTTTTGCAGCCCGCCGGTGAGGTAGAGTAGCGCCGAAATCTGGAGCACGTCGTAGGCAAGGTAGAGAACCGCCGCGCGGTCGCCGAGCTGGACGCCCAGCGGTTGGCGGATCGTGAGCACCAGATTGAGACCGGCCGAGGCGGCGATCGGAAGCAACGTCCAGCCCATGGGCAGATCGAAGCCAAGCCCGTAGCGGACGACGGCGAGACTGACGAGCTGGCCCACGACGGCGAACCAGCGGATATAGACCAGCGTGCGCAGGCGCAGGCGCCCGGCCGGCTCAAAGCGGCCCCTTGGCCCAAGGTCCGGATGGCGCCCGGTTTCGCCCGATGGCGTGCGCGGCTCGGCGGCTGGTTCGGCCATGTTTGGCCCCCGGATTGCGGCCCGGCCGCCGGCGGGACTGTGCCGCCGCCCGGTCCGGTCGCGTGGTGGTCAGGCGCGCTGAATTACACCATATTGACCTCGTGGACGAGCCGGTCATCAAAGCAGTTGCCGTCACCAAGCGCTATGACAGCGTTCTGGCGGTCGATGGCGTCGACTTCGCGGTTGCGCGCGGCGTCACCGCGGCGCTTCTGGGCGGCAACGGCGCCGGCAAGACGACGACGCTCTCGATGCTGCTCGGCCTGCTGGTTCCGACAAGCGGTTCCGTTGAGGTTCTGGGCGTCGACATGGTGCGGCGGCGCTACGATGCGCTGCCGCGCATGAACTTCTCCTCGCCTTACGTCGAGCTGCCGAACCGGCTGACGGTGAAGGAGAACCTCACCGTGTTCGGCCGGCTCTACGGTGTGCGGCGTCTGCGCGAGCGTATTGCCGCGCTGGCTGAGAACCTTGCCCTGACCCCGCTGCTCGATCGGCCAACCGGGCGGCTTTCGGCCGGGCAGAAGACCCGAGTGGCGCTTGCCAAGGCGTTGCTCAACGAGCCCGAAGTGTTGCTGCTCGACGAGCCGACCGCCTCGCTCGATCCCGATACCGCCGACTGGGTGCGCAGCTTTCTTGAGGACTACCGCGAGCGGACCGGCGCCGCGATCCTGCTGGCTTCGCACAACATGGCCGAGGTCGAGCGGCTGTGTCAGCATGTGATGATGATGCGCGCCGGCACGATCGTCGACCGTGGTTCGCCGGACGAGCTGATTGCGCGTTACGGTCGGCGGAACCTCGAGGAGGTTTTCCTCGATATCGCCCGCGCGCCCAGTTCAGCCGCGGCCAATTCCGATGCGCCGAAATCCGGCGCAGCGGGCTCGGCGGCGGCGGAGTAGGGCGATGCCGGACGGTGCGGCCATAACCTCCCGCCAGCGTGGCCCCGCCGGCAGCGCCCGGCGCATTGCCGCGATGATCGTGCGCTATCTTTACATCCTCAGGGGATCGTGGCCGCGCGTGGTGGAGCTGGCTTACTGGCCGACGGTGCAGGTCATCCTGTGGGGCCTGATCTCCGTCTTCTTCACGACGCACTCGTCCTGGCTGGTGCAGGCGGCAGGGGTGCTGATCGCCGGGGTGATGCTGTGGGACGTGCTGTTCCGGGGCGAACTCGGGGTTTCGATCTCGTTCCTGGAGGAGATGTGGTCGCGCAATCTGGGAAATCTCGGTGTCTCGCCGCTGCGGCCGTCTGAATTCGCCGCCGCCCTCTTGGCGATGAGCGCGATCCGCACGCTGATCGGCATCATCCCGGCGACCTTCGTCGCGATCGCGCTCTACGAATACTCGGTCTACGAAATGGGGCTTCCGCTGCTGGCCTTTTTTGTCAACCTGCTGGTCATGGGCTGGGCCTTCGGCCTGGTGATCTGCGCCGTCCTGCTGCGCTGGGGGCTGGGCGCCGAGTCGCTGGCCTGGCTGGCCATCTTCGGGATCGCGCCGCTGTCGGGCGTCTACTACCCGATCGCGGTGCTGCCCGACTGGATCGAGCCGATCGCGCTGTCGCTGCCCTCCTCGCATGTCTTCGAGGGCATGCGCGGGGTGATGATCGAGGGCCGCTTCTCGTGGCACCATTTCGGCTGGTCGGTGGGGTTGAACGTAATTTATCTGGGGGTCGGCGTTGGGTCGTTCTTGTGGGCCCACCGGGTCGCGCGCATCCGCGGGCTCTTGCTGCAATCGGGCGAGTAGTAAT
>Ga0209633_10000372_pt1 | contig 52992 bp, 52 predicted proteins | sample Cruoilmetagenom1_FD_187290 | JGI IMG/M metagenome (GOLD analysis project Ga0209633, IMG submission 187290) | Oil polluted marine microbial communities from Coal Oil Point, Santa Barbara, California, USA - Sample 1 (SPAdes) (version 2) | ecosystem: Environmental > Aquatic > Marine > Oil seeps ... | reverse complement strand
CTGATCGCCGATGAAAAATCGAATATTGCCGGGTTTTGCCAGGTACTGGAGACGTCCGGCATGAATTGGGCGCCCGCGATTGAGAAGGGCGGCACCCTGTTTGTTTCACGCTTGGAATAGTTGTTTTTGGCCGGATTTCCCCGTTTGCTCATGGGGGGCGGGCCGGACACGAACAACTGCGGCGCGCGGTTTCATTTGCGATCCACAAAACAGCGTTATCAACGATGTTCGCGCCGAGATATCGTGCCAGGCTGCGTCGTTTTAGTGCGGATGTGAGCCAAAAAATACGCTTCGGCAAATTCGCATTTTTTTTCCAAATCTAAGCCGTTCGGGTCTCCTGGCCACGTCGTTCGGAGAGGCAAACAACAATGATCACGCACCTGCGATCTTCCCTTCTCTGAGCCCGAACCCACCCCAGATATCACCACAAGCCGGCGGGCTCCTCCCAACCGCCTAGAGCCGGTAGTGCAAAACTGAATGAAGGAGTAATTCCCATGAAAACGACTCTTGCAGCTCTTGCTCTGACTGTTTCCGCGTTTGTTGCGACCAACGCAGCCTATGCCATGACCAAGGCTGATTCCGGCTTCTGGTACGTCCAGTCGCTGATCGGAAACTAGGCATCCCTGACACAATTGAATGAAGGAGTAATTCCCATGAAAACCACTCTCGCAGCTCTTGCTTTGACTGCTTCCGCGTTTGTCACGACCAATGCGGCTTATGCCATGAGCAAGGCAGAATTGAATTTCTGGTACGTCCAGTCGCTGATCGGAAACTAGGCATTCCTTTCGAAACGCACTGGGAGTTGAGGCGGGTCGGCTACTTTCAAAGTTGACGGTCCGTCTCAACTCAGGACGAGGTAAATTCTCTCCAACCTCTCGAGCCGCTCGCCATATTGGTGGGCGGCTCATTCATTTTCATAAACGAATTCAACCCGATTGCTGCCGTGAATGGCGGCTTCACTCCGAAGAGCGGATATAATGGGAGACAGTGAATAGGGTCCGCTATGCGCCAGCAGCGGACAATTCTCGAAGTCACAGTCAGTCTCGGCTCTTGCAGTGGATCTCTACCCCGAACCAATCAGGCAAACATCCGGCCTTTTGGCCTTAGACCTCTTGCTTGATTGCAAGTCATGCATTGTTCGACATCGATGGCGCCGGCGCCTAGAACGCACCCATACTCAGACCTGCGGCGAACGCCGTGCCGAGCTCGCGACAACGGGCAAGTTGGTCCTCGGGGATTGTTTTCTCGGCCAAGATCTCGTCCGGCGTCTGCGCATGGGTGCAGACAATCAGCGGGGCTTGAACTTCCTTTAGCCGCCAGCCCCGTGCAATGCGCGCGGTTTGGCGCGCTGCGTTTTCACCGTCCGAGCCCGCACAAATCATCTGCGCGTATGGCCGCCCCTCGATGCGTCCCAGCACCGGGTAATAGCATCTGTCGTAGAAATCCTTCATCACCCCTGCGATCGCGGCAAGGTTTTCAGGTGCGCAGAAGATGTAGCCATCCGCCTGCAGCAGATCCTCAGGTCCCGCCTGATCCGCGGTCGTGAGCTGGGTCGGCGCCTCTTTCCGGGCTGCCGTCGCAGCGACTTCGGCCATCTGGCGGCTGCCGCCCGTCTTGGAGTGATAAACAATGAGAAGTTCCACCATCACCTGGCACTCTACTGCTTGCCTGGAGCGGGGGAAATGGAGAGAGCCATGTCAGCCGTCCGGACCCGTCATTTTGCCGACCTGGTGGCCTTGCGGGAAAACCTGCCCGCGAATACGAACCACGCGAGCGCCAGAACATGCAGAACAATCAGCCCCGAAAATGCCGCCTGGTAGGCGGTGGCGGGCGGAGCCGTGCCGCTGCTCTCCGGCCAGAGATGCAGCACCACGCCAAAGGTATACTGCACTGCGAAGGCGAACAGGCAGACGAAGATGTTGGCGCCCGTTACAACCCGGCCGCTGAGCTGCGGCCCGAAATGACGGGTGAGCACGGCGAAACCCAAGACGGCTGCTTTGGCGGAAATGCCATAGGCGGCCCAGATCAGATAGTTTTGCGACGCTATGTTCAACACCAGAATGATCTGGATCGCGATGTATATGGCGATGCCCCAGACAACGATGACAATGAGAGGCTGTGCCAGGCGCTCGGCCAGGCGCGCAATGAGGCCGCCGGACACGAAGCCGATCGTCATGGCAAGGGAAATCGCGAACAGGTAATGGGCGCTTTGAAGGGGCGAAAAACCGACGACGTGCTGCAACCAGGGTCCGAGCCACAGGCCGAGCATGGCGATGAAACCGCCGTTGCAAACGACAATCAGGGGCGCAACCCGCCAGAAGAACGGATCGGTGTAGATCAACTTGAGGCCGGCAATGTCGCTGCGAAGGTCGCTGGTTAAATCCTTTGACGTCGACTTGTTCCTGCCGGCAAGAAACGCCACTACGGCCGCGGCCAGGGTCAGAGCGGCCATCGAGAAGCAGAGGGTGCGCCAACCGAACTCAAGCTCGAAGAATTTGGCTGGGCTGGTTACCATCAGCGCCCCCAGACCGCCTACGCCCAGGATGATGCTGTTGTAGAAGGGGACCTCGTCCGCTTTACACGAGTCCGCCGTGGCCTTGAAAGCGGCCATCAGGCCACCGGCCATGCCGATACCCATTATGGCCCGACCGACGGCGAGCATTGTCACGTTCGATGCAAGTCCGAAAAGGGTGATGCCGATAGCGCCAATGACAAACAGCAGGCTCTGGGTTTTCCACGGCCCCCAACGATCCAGAACCAGCCCGACGGGAAGTTGCATCAGTGCAAAGGTGAGCAGGAACAGCGAGGTGATCCAGCCCATCTCCACGCTTGCGAGCTGTAATTCCTGCTCCAAAGGATGGGCCAGGATGGCGTTGACGCACTTAAAGGCCATCGAGACGAAAAAGCCCATCGCGAATGGCACAACGATCGTCAGCCAGATAGAAGACTTATCAGCCCGCTCTTGCATGCAACATCGGCAGAAGGATTGTGCCAGCTACCGCCCCGATTCCCCCAAGAGACCGAATCTATCGGCGCCAGGCCGTGGCGACAATCTGTTTCGGTACGCCGCACGCGCATGCAGGCGCGCGAAAACTTTCACGCTTGTATTCCGAACGAACACACACAATAAAATATGCCCATGTCGGATCTCGAGGCCATTCTGGAAGAAACCCGTGCCGCGATCGCGCCGAAGATCGGAACCGGAAAGGTTGCCGACTATATCCCTGCGCTCGCACGGGTTGATCCCAACAAGTTTGGCATTGCCGTGGTTGACCTTGAGGGCAAGGTCACCAGCTTGGGCGATGCGCATGATCCTTTCTCTATCCAGAGCATCTCCAAAGTCTTCACCCTGACCCTTGTCTTATGCCGCCACGGCGCTCGCTTGTGGAAACGCGTGGGGCGCGAACCGTCCGGCTCTCCCTTCAACTCGATCGTGCAGCTGGAGAATGAGCGCGGCATCCCGCGCAACCCTTTCATCAATGCCGGCGCGATCGTGGTGAGCGACATGTTGCTCGGTGGCGGCACGGCGGCGGTCACGGTCGATCAGATCACGGAATTCATCGAGACCCTGGCTCACGATCCCTCCATCAGCGTCGACCGGGAAGTCGTGGCGTCGGAAATAGAGACCGGCTATCGCAATGCCGCGCTCGCCAATTTCATGCGCGGCTTCGGCAACCTGGAGAACCCGGTTGACCAGGTTCTCGAGGTGTATTTCTGCCAGTGCTCCATCGCCATGAGCTGCGTCCAGCTGGCGCGGTCCGCCCTGTTTCTCGCTGCCGGCGGTAAAGATCCCGTCACAGGACAACAGATCGTGTCGCAGGAGCGCGCGCGGCGTATCAACGCCCTGATGTTGTCCTGCGGGCACTACGACGCCTCGGGTGATTTCGCCTTTCGCGTCGGACTTCCCGGCAAAAGCGGGGTGGGCGGCGGCATCCTCGCGGTGGTGCCGAACCGCTGCGTCATCGGGGTCTGGTCCCCCGGCCTCAACGCCAATGGCAACTCCCTTGTCGGCACTCTCGCGCTTGAGCACCTGGCGGCGAAATCCGGCTGGTCGGTATTTGTCGGTTGAGCTTCAGCTCCGCGTTGACACAAGGTCTGTTCCGCGCCTCAACCGAACCAACCTCGATGTCCGCTCCGGGTCAGAAGCAGTCCTCCTACGCCGCCGGGATAAACCGCCGCTTCTCCCCTGTAACCAGACATGCCAGATGGTGCGGTAGTCGAATACTCGGAGTCCTTCTGATTGCCGTCTTCAAGCGGATTTCACGTCAATGACTTTGGCGTCCGCGGCGTCGCGGAGCAGGGCGGGCGAGACTTCAAAGACGGCACTTGGCGTGCCCGCCGCCGCCCACACGGTTTCAAAGGCAAGCAGGTCGCGGTCCATGAATGTGGCAAGCGGCGTCTTGTGCGCCAGTGGAGGAATGCCGCCGATGGCGTAACCCGTAACCTCTCGCACGAAATTTGCGTCGGGTCGTACGAGTTCTTCGCCGATCAGGGACGCAACGCCCTTCTCGTTGACACGGTTGGAACCCGATACCAGAAGCAGATAGGGCTTTTCCGTCTGACGGCCCCGGAAAACCAGCGACTTGACGATCCGCCCGACCACGCAGCCACACGCGGCAGCCGCGTCCTCTGCAGTGCGCGTGCCTTTGGCCATAACGCAGACCGCAACATCGACGCCGCGCACTTTCGCGCCCTCGACGAAGCGATCGGTTGCAGTGTTCTTTTTGCTCATGGGCACTCAATGCTTTCACTTATATTGCGCGGACTTGCCACGCGAGCTATGAGTGCACGGTCCAAACAAGGGTTTCAAGATTGAAGGTGATGCCCATGAAAATCGATGACGCAACGGTGCGCAATATCGCGCGGCTTGCCCGCATCAAACTCGATGAGGGTGAGGACAAGACGCTTGAAAGCGAACTCACCGGTATTCTGCAATGGGTGGAACAATTGGGCGAGGTCGATACCGATGGTGTCGAGCCCATGACCTGCGTCACCGACAGACAAATCGAGATGCGCAAGGACGAGATTACCGATGGCGGTTATGCTGATGAGATCGTCCGCAATGCGCCTGAACGCGCCGGCAATTTCTTCGTCGTGCCCAAGGTTGTGGAGTAGGGCCCTTGAGCGAACCCACGCGCCTCACAATCGCCGAGACGCGCGATGCGTTGGCCGAGAAGAAGTTTTCAGCCGAAGAGCTGGCGCAAGCGCACATCAGCGAGATCGAGCGGGCCAATGAAGCGCTGAACGCTTTCATTCTGCCCACGCCGGAACATGCGCTCGATATGGCGAGAGCGTCCGATGCCCGCATTGCCAAAGGCGGCGCCGGTGCGCTGGAAGGTATCCCGCTCGGCATCAAGGATCTCTTTTGCACCAAAGGCGTGCGCACGACGGCCTGTTCGCACATCCTCGATGGTTTTGAGCCAGGCTATGACTCGACGGTCACGCAAAATCTCTGGGACGCGGGAGCCGTCATGCTCGGCAAACTCAACTGCGATGAGTTCGCCATGGGTTCCTCCAACGAGTCGAGTTACTACGGCCCCGTCATTAATCCGTGGCGGCGCGCGGGCAGCGATGCGCCATTGGTTCCCGGCGGATCGTCGGGCGGTTCCGCAAGCGCGGTTGCTGCACATCTGTGTCAGGGCGCGACGGCGACCGATACGGGCGGCTCGATCCGCCAGCCGGCTTCACTCACCGGCACCGTCGGCCTCAAGCCAACCTACGGGCGCTGCTCGCGATGGGGCATCGTCGCCTTTGCATCGTCTCTCGATCAGGCCGGGCCGCTCACAAGGAGCGTGCGCGACAGTGCGATCATGCTGGGCGCCATGGCAGGCCACGATCCCAAGGACAGCACAAGTGTCGATACGCCCGTTCCCGACTATGAGGCGGCAGTGGGTCAGAGCATCAGGGGGCTGAAGGTCGGCATCCCCAGGGAATACCGTATGGAGGGAATGCCGGAGGAGATCGAGGCCTTGTGGAAGAGCGGCATCGACTGGCTCAAAAGTGCCGGCGCGGAAATGGTCGATGTCAGCCTGCCGCACACGAAATACGCACTTCCCGCCTATTACATCGTTGCCCCCGCCGAAGCGTCATCCAACCTCGCCCGCTATGACGGGGTACGCTACGGCCTGCGGGTCGACGGCGACGATATTATCGACATGTATGAGAAGACACGGGCCGCTGGATTTGGCGCGGAGGTGAAGCGGCGGGTGCTCATCGGCACCTATGTGCTTTCAGCCGGCTACTACGACGCCTATTACATCAAGGCGCAGCGGGTGCGCACGCTCATCAAGCGGGACTTTGAAGACGTCTTTGAGAAGGTGGATGTGCTGCTTGCACCCTCCACACCGGGTCCCGCATTCGCCATTGGCGAAAAGTCCGGTGATCCCATCGAGATGTATCTCAATGACATCTTTACCGTGCCCGCCAACATGTCCGGCCTGCCCGGCATTTCAATACCTGGTGGACTTTCCGGCGAAGGAACACCCCTTGGCCTGCAGCTCATCGCCAAGGCGTTCGATGAGGAAATGCTGTTCCGCGTCGGCCACGTTATCGAAGAGGCGGCGGGTGAGTTGCCCACACCGGACAATTGGTGGAGCAAGTCATGAGCATGAACCGGCAATTGGTCTCATCGGGCAACGCCTATGAGAAAGAGATAGGCTTCTCGCGCGCCGTGCGGGTCGGCAGCATGGTGTTCGTAAGCGGTACCGCACCCGTGGGACCCGACGGCAAGACCGTCGGTGTCGGCGATGCGGCGGCACAGACAAAGCGCTGTTTTGAGATTATTGCCTCGGCGCTTGCCGAAGCGGGTGCGGAAATGAAGCATGTCGTACGCACGCGCATGTTCGTCACCGACGTGGCGCTGTGGGAGGAAGTGGGTCGCGCCCATGGCGAGGTCTTTGGCGATATCCGCCCGGCAGCGACGATGGTGGAAGTTTCCAAACTCATCGATCCGGACTGGGTGGTTGAGATCGAGGCCGAAGCGGTCATTATGGAAGATGGCGAGACTTGGCAGAACGCTTGGGCGCAAACGGATTAAACGGGAAATTTTGAAAAGATGGCACCACGCAAGGCACAAGACTGCAGCAATATGGACGAGGTCCGTATCGAGATTGATCGTCTTGACCGGGTTCTGGTTGAACTGATTGCAGAGCGCTTCTCCTACGTAGATCGAGCCTGGCAACTCAAGGACTCGCCCGACGACGCGGTCGTGCCCTGGCGCATCCAGCAGGTGGTCGACAAGGTGCGCGCGCAGGCCGAAGAGAATGACCTGCCACCGGAGCTTGCCGAGGCACTCTGGCGGCAGATGATCGGCTGGTTCATCCAGTATGAAGAGGAGAAGCTGCGGGAGGCGAAGAATGGCGGATGACGCCGTGCCCGCGCATCTGATCAATTCGTCCACCGGCGACTGGGAGATGGTCATCGGATTGGAAGTGCATGCGCAGGTGACTTCGAAATCGAAGCTGTTCTCCGGTGCCGCGACCGAATTTGGCGCGAAGCCGAACGCGCAGGTGAGCCTCGTCGATGCGGCGATGCCCGGCATGCTCCCCGTCATCAACGAGGAATGTGTGACCCAGGCCGTTCGCACGGGGTTGGGGCTCAAAGCCAAGATCAATCTGCGCTCGGTGTTCGACCGCAAGAACTATTTCTACCCCGATCTGCCTCAAGGCTATCAAATCTCGCAATTTACCCAACCCATCGTCGGGGAGGGCGAGGTGGCGCTCGACATGGAAGACGGGGAAGAAGTTCGCGTTGGTATCGAACGCCTGCATCTGGAACAGGATGCCGGAAAAAGCCTGCACGATCAGGACCCAAAATCATCCTACGTGGACCTCAACCGCTCCGGCGTGGCGCTCATGGAGATCGTCTCCAGGCCCGACATGCGTTCATCTGAACAGGCACAGGCCTACGTGCTGAAGCTGCGCTCGATCCTGCGTTATCTCGGCACCTGCGACGGCAACATGGAAGAAGGCTCGCTGCGGGCCGACGTCAATGTTTCGGTGCGCCGTCCCGGTGCGGAACTTGGTACGCGCTGTGAGATCAAGAACGTCAACTCCATCCGCTTTATCGGTCAGGCCATCGAATATGAGGCCCGCCGCCAAATCGAGATCATCGAGGATGGCGGGGCAATCGATCAGGAGACACGACTGTTCGATCCCAGGACCGGCGAGACGCGCTCCATGCGTTCCAAGGAAGAGGCGCATGACTACCGCTACTTCCCCGATCCCGATCTTCTGCCGCTCGAGTTCAGCCAGAGCTTTGTCGACGATCTCGCCGCCCAATTGCCGGAACTACCGGACCAGAAGAAGGCGCGTTTCATGGCCGACTGGGAGCTGGAGCATTACGACGCCGAGGTGCTCGTGGCGGAAAAGGAACGCGCGGACTATTTTGAGGAAATGGTGACGCTTGGCGCTGATCCGAAAGCTGCCGCCAACTGGGTGCTGAACACGCATCTGGGACGCGTCAACAAGGAAGACATCGACTTCGAAAAGGCACCTGTTTCGGCACAAGCGAACACGGCGATCCTCAAGATGACCGACGACGGCACGATCTCCGGCAAGATTGCCAAGGATCTCTATGACCTCGTGTGGGAATCGGGCGGTGATCCGGAAAAACTCGTGGAGGAGCGTGGGCTGAAGCAGGTGAGCGATAGCGGTGAGATCGAAAAAATCATCGATGAGGTGATCGCCGCCAATCCGAAGCAGGTTGAACAGGTCAAGGCCAAACCGCAGACGCTCGGCTGGTTTGTCGGTCAGGTCATGCAGAAGACCGGCGGAAAGGCCAATCCGCAGATGGTCAATCAGTTGCTGCGCGCCAAGCTGGAAATTGCCGAAAGTTGAGTCTGATCAGGCACGCCTCGTGACGAGGCGGACTACGCGCCCGTCGACAAGTGTCAGGCCAATGAAGATGAGCGCCATGCCCATCAGATGATGCGGCAGGAACGCTTCATGCAGAAACAGCACCCCAAGAAGAATCGCAACCGGCGGCTGCACGAAGGTGACGAGTAATGCGTTGGTTGCGCCAGCACTTGCCAAAACCCGGAAATACAGGAGAAAGGCGAAGGCGGTCGACAACAGGGCGAGGCCGACCATTGCCGCAACTCCGGATAGATCGGGGAGCGGGCTGAGCGGCGTTTCGAACACAAAGGCGAAGGGCGCCAGGATCAATGCGGCTAGCAGCAGCATCCAGGTTGAAATCACAGAGGGTCTTAGGTCACGAAACCGGCGGGCGTAAAGGCCCGATACAGCATAAATGAAGGCCGCGGCCAGAACCGACAATTGACCAAGCAGGCTTCCTGAAATCCCGGCGATTGCATCGCTGCCCATCAGCACCGCGACGCCCACCATTCCGATGAGCACGCCGCCGAGTTTCGCCGGTGTTATGGGTTCTCCGCCAGGCCACACATGTCCAAGAAGGACGGTAAAGAGAGGCGTTGCCGCAATCAGAATGGCCGTCAGCCCACTCGTGATCTGGATTTGACCTGCGGCAATGAGCGAAAAGGGCAGAACATTCTGCAGGAGAGCGACGATGGCCAACCCGCCCAGCACGCGAGGACTGAGCGCCAAAGGAATCCCGCGTGCCATACAATAGAGCATGAGGAAGGCGGCCGCGATGCCGACCCGCAGCATCACCAAGGTCAGGATGCCGAAGGACTCCAACGTGATCTCGACAAAGAAAAAGGAACAGCCCCAAAGAAGCGAAAGCAGCAGTATCCGAAACCAATCGGCCAGACTCACCTGGAACCCCCCGAGAAAAATAATGTTGGCAACGCCTACGCTGCGGGCGGGCAAAACACCACCCAATTCTTGCGTATATGGTGCGAATCCGGCAAATGGGAATGAGTTGCAAGTGTCGCGAAACAATCTCATACTCTTTTGTCAGGGATAGTGAGCGTGATGGGCCGTACAACACGAAGCAAGTCCAAGAAATCCAGTGCTGGTAAACCCGATCAGGCCAACACGAAATCGCGCGAACTCAGCGCCTTTCTCTTTCTGACAGTCGTTCTTGCACCCGCCGTGTCGGTCGCGGTGGTGGGTACCTACGGCTTTGCAATCTGGATGTATCAGATTATCGCCGGTCCACCCGGCGCGCCTTGACGCTGCCTGCGGCCGCACTGGAGTAAAGAAAATGCAAGAAGACAAGATGTCGATCATTTCCCGGACACGGCGCGATATACTCAAGGGCCACATCACCGTCAAAACCCAACATATCGCCAGCGTTCTGGTTCAGGGATGGCCAGACAAAATTACTTCAATTGAGAGTGAACTCACCCGCATCCCCGGCGTCGAGAGCCACGGATCGAACGATGCCGGCAAGCTCATTCTGACGCTCGAGGCTGAAAACGACGCGGGCCTTGTCGAAACCATGAGTCGGATCGAAAAGTCGCAAGGCGTGGTCACCGCGTCACTCGTCTATCACCACACAGAGGAGATGGACGATGCCTAGGAAGTCGAAACCCCAACAGTCACAGCCTTCGGCCCCGCAGATTACCCGGCGGGATTACATCAAGGCCAATGCCGTAGCTGCCGCCGCCGCCGCTGCAGGCATGCCCTTGTCAGCGATGGCCGCGCAGGTGCCGACCTCCAGCCAGACCACTGAGCTGAAATGGTCCAAGGCTCCGTGCCGCTTCTGCGGTACCGGATGCAGCGTCATGGTTGCCACCAAGGAGGGGCGCGTCGTTGCCACCCATGGCGACGTGCACGCGCCGGTCAATCGCGGCCTGAACTGCGTGAAGGGCTATTTCCTGTCCAAGATCATGTATGGCCAGGATCGGTTGAAACAGCCCTTGCTGCGCATGACCGACGGAAAGTACGACAAGAACGGCACCTTCACGCCGGTTTCCTGGGACCAGGCGTTCGACGTCATGGAGGCCAAGTTCAAGGACGCCATCAAGAAGAACGGGCCGACCTCGGTCGGCATGTTTGGCTCCGGGCAATGGACGGTGTGGGAAGGTTACGCGGCGTCCAAGCTGATGAAGGCCGGGTTCCGTTCCAATAACATCGACCCCAATGCCCGCCACTGCATGGCCTCCGCTGTTGCCGGCTTTATGCGCACCTTCGGTATCGATGAGCCGATGGGCTGTTACGACGATATCGAGGAGACTGACGCGTTTGTGCTGTGGGGTTCCAACATGGCGGAGATGCACCCGATTTTGTGGAGCAGGGTGGCCGACCGGCGTTTCAGTGCGCCTCACGTGAAAGTCGCCGTGCTTTCCGTGTTCGAGCATCGCTGCTTCGATCTGGCCGACATGCCGATGGTGTTCAATCCGCAGACCGATCTTGCCATTCTCAACTTCATTGCCAAGCACATCATCGACACCGGGCGCGTCAACAAGGACTTCGTCTCCAAGCATGTCAATTTCCGCCGGGGCAACCCGGATATCGGTTATGGGCTTCGACCCGAACACCCGCTTGAGAAGAAGGCGAAGAACGCCAAGAAAGCGGGTGGTTCGACGGACATGACGTTTGATGAGTTTGCAAAGTTCGTCGCCGATTACGATATCGACACGGTCTCCAAGCTCTCCGGTGTTCCCAAGGCGCAGCTCAAGGCGCTGGCGGAACTTTACGCGGACCCAAAAACCAAGGTCGTGTCGTTCTGGACCATGGGATTCAATCAGCACACCCGCGGCGTGTGGTGCAACAATCTCGTCTACAACATCCATTTGCTGACGGGAAAAATCTCCGAACCGGGAAACAGCCCCTTTTCGCTCACCGGTCAGCCCTCAGCCTGCGGTACGGCGCGCGAGGTGGGCACCTTCTCCCACCGTCTGCCCGCAGACATGGTTGTCGCCAATGAGAAGCATCGCGACATCGCAGAAAAGATATGGAAGCTGCCCAAGGGCACCATTCCGGCGAAGCCGGGTTACCACGCGGTGCTGCAGAACCGGATGCTCAAGGACGGCAAGCTCAATGCCTATTGGGTTCAGTGCAACAACAACATGCAGGCCGCTCCCAACCTCAACGAGGAAGGCTATCCCGGCTACCGTAACCCGGAAACTTTCATCGTCGTGTCAGACGCCTATCCAACCGTCACCGCCCAAGCGGCCGATCTGATCCTGCCCACCGCCATGTGGGTGGAAAAGGAAGGCGCCTATGGCAATGCGGAACGGCGCACCCAGTTCTGGCACCAGCTTGTCGATGCGCCGGGTGAATCGCACTCGGATTTGTGGCAGCTCGTGGAATTTTCAAAGCGCTTCAAGACGGACGAAGTCTGGCCCGCCGATCTGCTGGAGAAGAATCCGGATTACAAGGGCAAGAGCCTTTATGAGGTGCTCTTCAAGAATGGGCAGGTGGACAAGTTCCCTGCATCGGAAGCCAGCCTGGAATATGAGAATGCGGAGTCCAAGCATTTTGGCTTCTATTTGCAGAAGGGACTGTTTGAGGAATATGCCGCCTTCGGGCGCGGCCACGGCCACGACCTGGCGCCGTTCGAGCGATACCACAAGGAGCGCGGACTGCGCTGGCCGGTAGTCGACGGAAAGGAAACGCGCTGGCGCTTCCGAGAAGGGCAGGACCCTTATGTCGAGGCTGGTAGCGGCGTACAGTTCTATGGTCACCCGGATAAGAAGGCGCGGATTTTCGCGCTGCCATACGAGCCGGCCGCCGAAGCACCGGACAAGGAATACGATCTCTGGCTTTCAACAGGCAGGGTGCTCGAGCACTGGCACTCAGGCTCCATGACCCAGCGGGTGCCCGAGCTCTACCGGGCGGTGCCCGACGCGGTGGTGTATATGCATCCCGATGATGCGGAGGCGCGCAAGCTGCGACGGGGCAGCGAGGTGCGGGTCGTATCGCGGCGCGGCGAAATTCGAAGCCGTGTCGAAACCCGGGGCCGCAACAAACCGCCTCGCGGTCTCGTCTTTGTTCCATGGTTCGATGCCAGCCAGCTGATCAACAAGGTGACGCTGGATGCAACCGATCCCATCTCCAAACAAACGGATTTCAAGAAATGCGCCGTCAAAATCATTCCCGCATGAGTCGGACCGCGCGCGTGGCCGCACTGTTTTCGGTTTTCGCCATCGGCGCCAGTTTGGTTGCCGTCGCGGCGGAAGAATACCCGCTCGCGACATTGCGCAATTCACCGATCGCAAAACATCCTGTGCCGCCGGCAATCCCCAAGGTCAACAATACCGATCTGCGCCAGGCTCGAAACTATCCCGAGCAGCCACCGGTCATTCCCCACACCATCCGCGGCTATCAGATCGACCTCAACGCCAACAAGTGCCTGACCTGTCATAGCCGCAAGGCGACCGAGCAGTCACAGGCGCCGATGGTGAGTGTGACCCACTTCATGGATCGCGACGGTCAGGTGCGCACATCCGTTTCGCCGCGTCGTTTCTTTTGCACCCAGTGCCATGTCACACAAAAACAGGTGAACCCGCTGACCGAAAACACCTTCGTCGACGTCGACAGCGTCATCTCCGGCGTCATCAAGAAGGGGAACTGAGCATTGCGCGGCTTTTTCAACCGTCTCATGGAGCGCATTAAGGGCTATTGGCGTACGCTGAGCACGCCCAGCAAATATTTCAGTCTGGGCTTTCTGACCATCGGCGGGTTCATTGCGGGCATCGTCTTCTGGGGCGCCTTCAACACCGCACTTGAACTCACCAATACCGAAGAGTTCTGCATCTCTTGTCATGAAATGCGCGACAATGTTTTCGCCGAGCTGAAGCCCACCATCCATTACACCAACCGCTCCGGCGTGCGCGCCACCTGTCCCGACTGTCATGTGCCGCATGAGTGGACAGACAAGATCGCGCGCAAGATGGCGGCGTCGAAGGAGGTCTGGGGCAAGATATTCGGAACCATCTCCACGCGCGAAAAATTCCTTGAGAAGCGGCTGGAGCTGGCGACGCGCGAATGGGACAGGTTCAAGGCGAACGACTCTCTGGAGTGCCGCAACTGTCATAACTTCCAGTACATGGACTTCACGCAGCAGAGCAAACGCGCCGCCGATCATCACGAGCGTTTCCTCGCCTCGAAAGAAAAAACCTGCATCGACTGCCACCAGGGTATCGCCCACCAGGTTCCCGATCTCGGCAAGGCGGCAAGCGCGCGGTAGCGCGGTACACTATCTACGGATACGTTTGATGCACCAGCTGGTTTTCGCGGCCATGATAGCGATTGCGGGCGAAGGAGTTTTTCGCTCGCCCTGGGAACGAAGCTTGCTCACCTCCTGGCCAAACCTGTTATGGTGCCGCCGAAATTTCAGTTGAGGAGAAGTAAGACATGTCCCACGCAATTCAGATTCACGAGACCGGCGGCCCGCAAGTTATGAAATGGGAAGAGGTCACGGTTGGCGATCCCGGCGAGGGGCAGGCGCGCCTCAAACAAACCGCTGCGGGTTTGAATTTCATCGACGTCTATTTCCGCTCCGGCCTCTACCCGCAGGAGACCATGCCGTTCACGCCGGGCATGGAAGGCTCCGGCGAAGTGGTTGCCGTGGGCGAGGGGGTGACCCACGTCAAGCCGGGCGACCGGGTGGCCTATTGCGGCGCCATCGGCTCTTACGCAGAAGAACGCGTCGTACCCGCCGACAAGCTGGTCGTGCTGCCTGAGGGGATCGACGATCAGACGGGTGCGGCCATGATGCTCAAGGGCATGACGGCAGCTTACCTGCTGCTGCGCACCTACAAGGTTACGCCCGACACCACATTCCTGTTTCACGCTGCTGCCGGCGGTGTCGGGCTCATCGTCTGCCAGTGGGCGAAGGCGCTTGGGGCCACCATGATCGGGACCGTGGGTTCAAAGGAGAAGGCTGACCTCGCCACGGCCCATGGCTGCACCCACACCATCAACTATCAGACGGAAGATTTTGTGGAACGCGTCAAGGAGCTCACCGACGGCAAGGGCTGCGATGTGGTCTATGACTCCATCGGCAAGGATACCTTCCCCGCATCGCTTGACTGCTTGAAGAAGTTCGGCCTGTGGGCCACCTTCGGTCAGGCATCGGGTCCCTTGCCGGACATCAATATGGGACTGCTGGCGCAGAAGGGATCGCTCTATGCCACCCGTCCCACGCTCTTCACCCACATCGGCGATCGCGCCGGTCTGGAAGAGCTGTCGGGCGCATTGTTCGATGTGGTCAAGTCGGGTGCGGTGAAGATCGAGATCAACCAGACCTATGCGCTGTCCGATGCCACCAAGGCGCATCAGGATCTTGAAGGACGCAAGACCACGGGCTCGACCGTGCTGCTGGCCTAGGCGTTACAACAGGAACAGGTGGCCGCGCTCGACGCGGCCATTTGCTTTTTCATTCTCCTTCTCAACGCAAGAGTGCAACGCCATGATTGACCTTTATTTCTGGCCCACGCCGAACGGCTTCAAAATCACCATCTTTCTGGAAGAAGTCGGGATGCCCTACACCGTCAAATACATCAATATCGGGCGCGGCGATCAGTTCGACGAAGAGTTCCTGAAGATCGCGCCGAACAACCGCATGCCGGCAATTGTCGATCATGACGGTCCGGGCGGCGAACCGGTTTCCATCTTCGAGTCCGGCGCGATCCTGCAGTATCTCGGGCGCAAGACGGGTAAGTTCTATCCACAGGACGACGAGCGCGCCCGCATCAGGGTCGAGGAGTGGTTGTTCTGGCAGAAGGCCGGGCTTGGTCCCATGGCGGGACAGGCGCATCACTTCCGCCAGTATGCCGACGACAACCATGAATATGCGGTCAACCGCTATACCGACGAGGTCAACCGGCTCTATGGTGTCATGGATATCCAGCTCAAGGACAATGACTATCTCGCTGGCGACTATTCCATTGCCGACATGGCAGCTTACCCCTGGGTGCGCCCCTACAAGCGTCAGGGCCAGGACCTGGCGGAATTCCCGCATCTCGAAGCGTGGTATGTGCGCATGCATGACCGACCGGCCGTCGCGCGGGCGGTGGAGATTGGCAAGGACGAACGCGCCAAATGGGATTTGCGCAAGGACAAGGACGCCAAATCGGTGCTGTTCGGCCAGCGGGCGCGCAAGCCTGCGTGACACATTCAGGGCGCACGTCTTGTTGAGAAGCGCACGCCGATAACACCCTGACCACCCACACAAAAAACCCCACTGTTACGCGGGGCATGATTTTTGGTCGAGGAGATGTTTCGTGTCCGGGGCGCGCATACGGACAATACGCCGCCGGCGCTCACGTCGCTAGAAGTCACCGGTGCCAGCCGATGTACTTTTTGGGGGCGCCAACCATCTCATCACCGGCGCGTCAGACACGGCACTCAAAATACGCGAGCACCAACTTACGCAAACACAACCGCAGCCAGGTGGGTAAGATGGACCGTCATCCCGGAGCCCCCAAAACTCGCAAACGACGCATTACTGAGTGTTAGAGTAAGCGCAAATCGAGTGCCTGGACAATACGCCGGACACAGAAAAGACCAATTTGACGCACCTCACGGCCATATTTGTCGCGCGCTGTTGCCGAAAAGCACCAAACCATACCCGCACTGCAAGCAGACGCGCGCCTCAATCGGGGGTTGCAGGTTGCGGTTTGACGCGAAGCGTATCGGTTCCGTGACAGACTTTGAGCGCGTCCCAATCCAAAAGCTCCGCGGTTCATGCGAGGCTTGACGCCGATCAGTCTTTGACGACCGCGGTGCATTCCATCGAATACAGCAGGCCCTTTGGCAGGGCCACGATCGGGGTCGAGCGCGCCGGCGGATCATTGGGGAAGAACTCCCCATAGAGCGCATTGAAGTCCTGGAAGTGCGCGGCGTCGGCCACCCAGCATATGGTCTTGACGACGTCATCCATGGTGCAATTCGCCGCCGCCAATATGGCGCGCGTATTGTCGAATGCCTGACGCGCCTGAGCCTCAAAACCGGATCCGGCCAGTTCGCCGGTATCGGGGTTCAGCCCGACTTGGCCGGAAACAAACAACAGATTGCCGACCCGCACAGCCTGGGAATATGGCCCCAGCGCTTGTGGCATGTCCGCAGTGTCTATGATCGTTTTGCCCTGTGCCATCAGAGTCTCCGAAGACGTCTCCAATTGAAGAAGTGACTATACAGCAGCAGGTGATGCCCTGGTGCGCCGGTTAATCCGGCGTCTCCCGTCAATCCGTCAATGCTGGTTGTAAATACATGGGGGGCGCGCAGTTCTCCCCAAAACCGCCTGGTGCCCTTGATGAAGGCGCCGTGTTGTTGGGTGTCGTCGCCGATGCGGCCCTCATAGGCAACGGCGTTGAGATAGCCACAAATGCGGAGCAGGAGGAGTGCACTCAACCGGGTCTTTTGGGCACTCCCGAAATCGAACCTCTTTAGGAATTCGCTTCCCCCTTCGGATTCTGTGGTTACCGGCATGTGAGCGGTAATGGTCAAGAAAAGATTGCCAAACCCCGGATCTTTACCAAATCGGGGGTAGAACGGCCCAAATGGTAATCAATATTACCAGCCGTTAGGTTTTCGTTGACGGCTCATTAAGCGTGTAATTTTACAGAAATTTGAATGGAAACCTTCAAACTCTCACACGAGTTCGGGCGTAACTGGTCCGAATTACTTAAGTAGGCAAAAGACTTCGGCCAGAACACCGCTAAGACGGAATGAAGTGCCGAAATAATGATGGGGGAGAATTGAAGATGGCTCGGATGGATATAACAACTGTAGAGCGGGCAGAACTTGCGGCTCAGACCGGTGCAACTGATGCGCTTTTTGAGCTTGGCCTGATGTACAGCACGGGACGCGATGTCGAGGCCGATCTGGTCACGGCGCATAAATGGTTCAACCTTGCAGCCCTGCGCGGCAACGACGCCGCACTTGAATATCGCAAGGAACTGGCGAACGAGATGACGCAAGAGCATGTCGCCGAGGCCCAGCGCCGCGCCCGTGAATGGCTGACGACCCACTAGAAGGGTTCCAAGCCCTTCGGGGAGTAAACAACTGCATATGCAATGAGCCTGCCCATGGGAAACCACGGGCGGGCTTATTCGTGTTTGGGCAGGGTGGCTCCCTGGCGCCGAAACCAGCGATGATCCTTGTGGCGCATCCGCCACAAACCTCTGACAAAACGCCCCGAAACGGGTCCCTTTTGGCCCGAATCACTGGACGTGCGCGGTTTCCCCTTCCTAGATTTGGTGAGCGGCGGCTCTGAGCGAGCAAGAACCGCGGGGAAACAGGGGGCTTTCGTGGCCCAAAACAGAAAAGCGCGGCGGCGCGACGCCGCCCTGTCGCGCAAGGACCGCTCGAGCTGGGCCGCTGCGGCATGCCTTGGGATGCTTGGCGGCAGCCTGTTCATCTCCCAACCCGCCCGTGCCGTGGATCAGAACACAGTCTTCGTTCAGGATATTCCGTTCGCCGAAACGGAGATCGTGACCAACGCCGTCAAGATCGACGTGACGCTCGGCGCGACCATCGACAATGCGGGCCTCGCCCCATTCAACAGCGAAGTCGCCGCCAACGTCAATAACGTGAATGTCGGCAATCTGAACCAGCTGATGGAGGGCACCCAGACCGCCACATCCGACAATCTGATCGAGATCACCAACAGCGGAGAAATCGATCCCGCCATCGGCATCTTCGCGCAGATCAACAATAACGGTTTCGACTTTTCTAATTTAAGTGTGCTCTCCAACCTCGTCGGTGCCGGTGCCGTGATCTCACTGGGCGATCTGAACCAGGTCATGCAGCTGTCGCAGACACACAGCGTCGACAACCGCATCACCGAGACCAACAGCGCCAAGATCACCGCCGATCAGTTCGGCATCTTCGCCGAAATCAACAACACGTCGATTACACAATTTTCCAACTCCGCGGTGACCAGCAACATCAACGGCGCCGGCGCGATTGTCTCGCTCGGCGACCACACGCAGTCGATGGACCGGAACCAGAGCAATACGCTCTCGAATGTGATTGACGTTCTCAATAGCGGCGAGATCGACCCCGATATCGGCATCTTCGCCGGCATCACCAATTCGACGATCAACCAGTTTGCTAACTCCACAACCGCTTCGAACACCAATGGCACCGGCGCTGTCGTCAGCGTCGGTGATCTTTCCCAGACGATCGACTTCGATCAGGCCAACATTCTTGCCAACACCATCACCATAGACAACAGCGGCAGGATCGTAGCCGACGACATCGGTATTTTCGGCGAGATCGAAAACTCATCGATCACCCAACTGTCCAACTCGTTCGCGGTGTCGAACATCAACGGCGATGCCGCCATCGTCTCGGTCGGCAATCTCGATCAGGAGATTGATCTGGATCAGACCAACAGGATCGTCAACGTCCTGACGATCGAAAACAGCGGAAACATCGACCCCGAAACCGGCATCCGGGCAACGATCACCAATCAGGACATCACCCAACTGTTCAACTCAAGCGCGACCAGCAACATCAACGGTGACGCCGCCGTGGTGACCGCCGGCGCCCACACGCAATCGGCTTCGCTGGATCAGCAAAACGTCATCGACAATGATGTGAGCGTCTCGAGCGAGGGCGACATTGACGCGAGCGGCACCGGCATAGAAGCCTTGATCGCCAATCGCAGAATCACCCAGCTGCGGAATGACGCGAACCACAATAACGATAGCGACACCAACTCCATTATCACCGCCGGTGACTTCAACCAGTCCGGCACCTTCAGCCAGGCCAACGTGATCGCCAATGACATCCACGTCATGAATGGCGGCGAAGTCGAGTCCACGGGTCCGGGCATCGATGCGCTGATCGAAAATGACACCATCACCTTCACGAACAGCGTTACCTTCACGAATGAGCTGGACGCCACGGCGACCATAGGCGGCGACCTGACCCAGACTGCAGGTGTCGACCAGGCCAACGTCCTTGCCAACACCATTTATGTCGCCAACACCGGCACGCTGCGCAGCAAAACCACCGGCATCTCCGCCCAAATCATCAATCAGAACATTATCCAGAACAACACGGTGAACATCACGAGCGACAGTTCGGGCACGGCGGGCGGCGATGTGAGCCAATCGGCGGATGTGAGCCAGACCAATGTGGTCGACAACCAGATCGCAATCGCCAACTCCGGAAATGTGTGGGGCGGGGAACTCGGCATCTTTGCCTCGATCTCATTTCCGTCCACGGTCTTTAACAACACTGACACCGTAACCCTGGACACCGGTGCCACGCTGACCATCGAACAGCGGAACGAGATCAAAAGCAGTATCCTGATCGAAAATGCCGGTGCGATCGGGGCCGACACCCTGTTCGCCATCGATACAGTGGGAGCGGCGACAACGATCATCAACTATGGCGGGGGCACGATCACCGGCTTCATCGACCTGACCGGCAAGAGCGATCTGTTCGACAACCAGGCGGGCGGTACCTTCGAGGCGCGGCTCACCAGTGATTTCGGACTGGGTGATGACCTGTTCCGCAACCGCAACGGTGGCACGGTGCACACGGCCGACGATGCCAACACGCGCGAGACGACCTCATTCGTCAATCTGAACCGCTTTGACAATCAGGGCCTGATCTCGCTGCAGGACCACCAGCATGGCGACATTTTCGAGATTTCCAACACGGTGGGTGGCACGGACCTCGCGTTCAACGCATCAAGTAATTCAACGCTCGCGGTCGATGCGTTCCTCGGCGGGCCGGGCTCCCGGGCGGACAATTTCATCATCAACGGCGATGTGACGGGCAAGACCAAGCTGCAGGTCTACAACACCAACCGGGGCTCCGGCGAACTTGGCGCGGTCATTCCGGTTGTGTTTGCGAACGCTGACGTGTCGGAGAACGCCTTCTTCCTCGACCAGCCCGTCAATGCCGGCGTGTTCGCCTATGACCTGTTCTTCCGTCCGACGGGAAGCGGGGTCTTTGAATTGCGAAGCTTCATCGGCGCCAACGCCTTCATCCTGCCGCAGCTCGTGACGGGTGCGCAGGACATCTGGCATCAGGGTTCGGCCACCTGGTTCGACCGCACCGACGATCTGCGTGTGTTGTTGAATGGCGGGGCGGCACCCTCTGGAGCCAAGTCGTTGAGCGGGGGTTCCGGCAGCGGCGCACAACGGGGCAACCTGCCGGGGGCAGCGTGGATCCGCGGCTCAGCCGGATGGCTTGAGCGCGACGCCAGCGCCTCGACGACCGCCTTCGGGCGCACCTACAACTTCGATCTTGAGCGCGACCTGGACATGGTCGACTTCCAGATGGGTTTCGATCTCGGCAAGCAGGGTGTTCTCTCACCCGACGACTATCTCATCTTCGGCCTGTTGGGCGGCTTCTTCAACGCCGATCTCGACTATGACAAGGTCGGGAGCAAGTTCGAATATAACGGCGGGCAGGTCGGCGCCTATGCCACCTATCTGCGCGGCGGGCTGTTCGTCGACACGCTGCTCAACGTGCATATCTATGACCTTGATGACCTCGGCGCGCTCAGGCGTCCAGGCGAGCTCGACGGCACGACCGTGGGCGTGCGCTCCGATGCCGGTTACCGGTTCGGCGGGTTCAATGGCGGGGCCTTCATCGAGCCGCTGGCGACGCTGGAAGCCACCTGGGCCGATATCGATGGCTTCACATCGGGCGGCACGAGTGTTTCTTTTGGCGACGATGCCAATGTGCGCGGGCGTCTCGGGCTCAGGGCCGGCACCTCACGCAAGATCTGGGAAGAGGCGACGCTCGAGACCTTCGTCATTGGCAGCCTGTGGGGCAACCTCTCCGGTGACAACAAGGCCACCGTCGTCTCCAACGGCACGACATTCCGCTTCAAGGACGACCTCGACGACGTATGGGGCGAGGTTTCCGGCGGCGTGAACCTGACCAACCCGGCCAACTCGACATCGCTGTTTGCCAAGGTCGACGTGACCTTCGGCGACGACGTCGTCGGTGTCGGCGGCAAAGCCGGTATTCGCCTCGGCTGGTAGGGGCGGGGCCCTTCATTTGAACCTTTTCCTCCCTCGGGGCGACCAATCCGATATCGGAGTTTTTTTGATCGCCGGTCGGGCGGTCCTCGGGAGAAATCACATGATCGACTGGATTCAGGAAATAGACTGGTTGCTGATCGTAATGGTGATCATCGGTGTTGTTGTCGGGACGGAGTTGCGCCGCCGCACCGTAACGGGTGATGGCGAGATACACAGCTTCTTGTCACCCCCGACATACCATGTGGGCGTCGTGCTGGCCGGTGTGAGCATGGGCCTGTTCTTCGAGGCCGCCAAGATTGCCGTGACCATGCCGACTGCCTTCCATGTCTGGATGCTTATTGGCGCAAGTGCGTTGGCATTCGTGAGTCTTATGGTTTTCACCGGGCTGGAGTTCAAGATGGCGAAACGCGCGGTAAAGGAAGCGGCCACTCAATCCGATTGAACCTTTTTCTCTCCCCGAACGACCAAACTTCGGAAGAGATTGATTTGTGACAGGGGTTACCCATGCATGATTTTTTCATCGCGCTGGCCGATCTGGTAACGGCGCTGCTGGAGGCGAAACAACCACTCGAGGAGAGGTCTTCCTCGTGCCACGCCACGGATCACCTTGAAGGCCACGCGGACTAGAGACCGCGCACGCGGTACAGGGGCCCCCGGCTTATCAACAGGATATCGAACGCGGGCAGGGTTTTGTCCTCCAAAGAGATGCGGGTCCGATTTCGTCATGCTACCTTTGTCTCAGAGAAAGGACGCGTATCGGAGCCCGATGGCACAGATCTGGTTGGTATATGATGGGCCTCAGCCCGCGAACGGCGGACCCGCCTACAGGCTTCCCGTCGGTGAATGCGTCGACAAGCTCGACGTCTTCAAGAGCCGTTACTGTTCCGGCCTCTCGGAATTCCCCAAATTCGAAGAAACCAATCTGCTCGGACCGCTCGCCGGCTACCGGCACACCGTCATGAGACTGGCCAAGGACGAAGCGGCAGCCTGCGGCTGGAAGGCCGGCTATTATCGACTGGCGCTTGAACCCCGGGAAGTGATATCGCGGCTGGGCGAGCCTGAAGTTTCACGCGAGGCGTCGTAAAGGTTTTTGCGTGCGCTATTGCCTATCAGCACCTTGAGCGCATTTCCGATTGTCCTACCGGCTAGCGCCTGCTTGAGGACATTTCATTCGCACTACCTCTTCGCTGCCTGAGTGCGTGCTTCAGCCAGCAGGCACAGGATTTCATACATCATGGTGGCGCCGACTAGTGCGGTATTGCCTGAAGGATCGAAGGGCGGCGATACCTCAACTACGTCCGCGCCGATCAGATTGCTGCCGCGCAAGCCCCGCAACATGCGTTGTGCCTCAAAGGTCGTGAAGCCGCCGACCTCGGGCGTGCCGGTTCCTGGCGTGTAGACCGGATCAATGCCATCGACATCGAAGCTGATATAGGTCGGGCCGTCGTCGATAACGCGCCGCGCTTCCTCGATCACCTTGTCGATACCGATCTCGTAGAGCTCCTCGATATAGATCACCCGCATGCCGCTCTCATGAGAGAAATCCGAATAGTCCGACGACGCGCGCGCGCCGCGGATGCCGATCTGGATGGTGCGCTTGGGGTCGAGCAGCCCCTCCTCGACGGCGCGGCGGAAGGGGGTGCCATGGTGAAACTTCTCGCCGTCGAAGCCCTCGTCGGCGGTGTCCGTGTGGGCGTCAAACTGAACCATGCCGACGGGGCGATCCCTGGCGATGGCGCGAAAGATCGGCAGCGTCATGAGATGATCGCCGCCGCATGAGAGCGGTATCACACCGGCTTCGGCAAGCGGCTTGTAAAACTCTTCAATCAAATCCAGCGACTTCAACATGTTCATGGGAACAACCGGTGTGTCGCCCGCGTCACCCACCTTGCAGTGCGCGTAAGGGTCGATCCCCGTCGCATGGTGGACGCGGCGGATCAGGCTCGACATGTTGCGAACCTCGCGGGGGCCGTGGCGCGTTCCTGGCCGATTGGTTACAGCACCGTCAAACGGCACACCGACCATGGCGATGTCGAGCACAGTCGGGTCGGTGACATACGGCACGCGCATGAAGGTGGGGATGCCCGCGTAGCGGGGGACGACCATGTTGTCTGGCGGGTGAAAGCCGGAAGTATCACTCATCTGGGTGCTCCCGAAGTGCGTTGGGTCTGGAAGGGCATGGGTTCCGGGGCATGAGTCTAGAGCAGTCTCGGTCCGCATTCCAGAGATGGGGGAGGAGGGGAGCCGGGGCCTGCCTTTGCAACATACGGGAAAACAGGTCGCTGTGATTGAAGGATCTCCGCCTACTTGCGTTGCAATTGGGCCAGTCGTTTGAAACAGCCGGGATTCCAACGGTAATTTCAACGGGATAGGGTCACGTCGGGTCTTGTGGAAAGGTGGTGGCGAGCTTAGTTAAACGTCATGTTTGTATTTAAGGCCAGTCCGCGTTTGAAAATTGCGGTCTATCGTGTCGCTGTGGCCTGCGCTAGTGGGAGCGCTAGACTTCATTTCAAGCTGGGTTGTGCCTGGGCTGAATTAAAGGAGTGGCCTGACGCAATAACGGCCTACGAGGCTGCGCTGGCCCGAAATGACACCCCTGCCGAGTGGTACTTTAGGCTCGGTATCGCCTGCGAGAAATCGGCACACTGGGGTGATGCGTCCAAGGCGTATGGTGCCGCGCTGGCCCGAAATGACACCCCTGCCGAGTGGCACTTTAGGCTCGGTATCGCCTGCGAGAAATCGGAACACTGGGGTGATGCGTCCAAGGCGTATGGTGCCGCGCTGGCCCGGGACGACAGCAATGCAACGTGGCATTGGCGTCTGGGGAGTGTCAGAGCAAGACTTGAGGACTGGCCCGCAGCTGCAGCGGCATTTGAGTCAGCACTCGCGCGAGACGATGCAAATGCCAAATGGCATCTGGGCTTGGCCACGGCGCAAGCACGCGTGAAGAACTGGTCCGGCGCGGTGTCGGCTTATGAAGCAGCCATTGCACGACATCCCGGCAATGCGACGTGGCATTCCCGACTTGGTTCGGCGCGGGCAAAACTTGGGGACTGGTCTGGCGCGTCGGCGGCGTATGAAGCGGCCATTGCACGACATCCCGACGATGCGACGTGGCATTCCCGTCTTGGTTCGGCGCGGGCAAAACTTGGGGACTGGTCCGGTGCGGTGACGGCATATAATGCGGCCATCGCCCGAGATGATGCAAATGTCGAATTGCACCGGTTCCGGAGCAAAATTCTATCCAAAGCTCAAGATTGGACAGGCGCATCCGCAAGCTACAGCGTGGTTTTAGAGGCGGACCCGGAAGATGAGTTGGTCCGTTATATGCTTGCTTTCTCCCTATCACGATGCGGCAACGACAAAGACGCACTGAAATTTATTCAACCTTGTGTCGACAGGAACGATCTTTTGTTGGACGGTTTTTTGTCCCGCTGGTGCAAGAACGAGTTGACCGGTTCAATGCCCAGCGCGGAGATCCTGTTCGTTTCAGGAACCAATACGATATTTGCAAGGAAGGTCTCGCTTATCTCGTCCGAGAAGGGTGGGAAAACCTATTTCGAGCACTCGCGACGGGGTCGGGAAAAGTGTCAGCGTATTGTCGACTTTTATGATGGCCTCAACACAGCATCGTGCCAAACCTTCTCCCGGTTTGTGCCAACGCTTCATCACTATTCCCTTGAAGATACGTTTGGCTACTTCTTGTATGACTATATCGAAAGCGCTGTCGCGGCCGTCCCAGGTCAGGTTCAGAAAAAGGTGCTCGCCGACTTGCAACTGGGAATACGTGTTGTAGACAGCCTGATTGAGTTGGCACGGTCCGGTATTGCCGCAAAGGACCCATCGGCGGATATGGGACTTCACCAGTCAAGCGCATTGAAGGATATCAGGTCATATATAGAGAGCCAGAAATTACTGAATAAACATGATCATGGTTTTGTTTTTGGCTTGGATAAATTGGCTGACGATTGGTGCGATCATTATTCAAGATATGAAGCGCTTCCCAGAGTATTGGCCCATGGGAATTTCCACGATCAAAACATGGCCCTTTCCCCGGACGGAAAACTCAGTATTTTTGATTGGGAACGATTTGGATATGCGCCAGTTGGATTTGATCTCGTAACACTGTTTCGAGACAGTTGGGACCATGATCAGTTTGGACATCTGGCGAATTATTACTTCGACAACATGTGTGCCGACGTCTCGAATGACGAAAGGTCTTACATCCTTTCCATGCTGATGATCTTAAGGTCGGTATGGCAGCAAAAGCCCCTGCAGAAGAAATGGCTTCGCAGCCTCAATGTTTTTTAGGCGCTTCGGTGTGCTTGGTTGAACTTAGCGTTCGCCAGCCAAGCAAGGTTAAGCGTCATCGTGACCTGACCCCTGTTCCTGCGCGGCTCAGCGGCTTGGCCCGCTGGCGGAGTTGCCCGTTCGGCATCAACCATCGCGGCGCGTCATGTGGGGTGGTTCAGCAGTTACAGGCAAACCAGATTGAGATACGGTCCGGCCACAAAGGCAAAAACACTGCCCGCTGCTCCGACGGAAGAAAGAATGATGAAGCTGGGAATTGAAAATCTGCTTGAAGACGCGGTCCTGCGAAAGCCGCTTGAAGGGCGCCGCGTGGCGTTGTTGGGGCATCCCGCTTCGGTCACGAGGCGTACGCAACACACGCTGGACGCGCTTGCCGCGTGTCCTGAGATTTCCCTCTCATCCGCCTTCGGTCCGCAGCACGGCATGCGCGGTGACAAGCAAGACAATATGGTCGAGTCCAGCGACTATATCGATCCGACCCATGGCATACCCATCTTCAGCCTGTATGGCGACGTTCGCTACCCGAGCGACGACATGATGCAGAGCTTCGATGTGCTTCTGGTTGATGTTCAGGATATCGGAACCCGCATCTACACCTATGTGACGACGCTCTTCTATTTCCTGGAGGCCTGCGCCAAGCACGACAAGGCCATCTGGATTCTCGATCGTCCGAACCCTGCAGGGCGGCCGGTCGAGGGGACCATTCTGGAAGAGGGGTGGGAGAGTTTTGTCGGTGCGGGACCGCTCATCATGCGCCATGGGATGACTTTTGCTGAGCTGGCGCGCTGGTGCGTCGCGCTGAAGAAACTGGATGTGGATTTGACCATCGTCCCGATGCCCGGCTACGCCCCGGACGCACCGTCGGGTTGTGGGTGGCCGCTCCATGAACTGTCGTGGGTCAATCCCAGTCCCAATGCCTCCAGCCTCAACATGGCGCGGTGCTTTCCCGGCACGGTTCTGATCGAGGGCACGACCCTGTCGGAAGGGCGCGGGACCACAACATCGCTGGAAGTCATCGGCGCACCGGACATCGATTTTGAGGCGATCTTCGCGCGAATGAAATCGCTGCAGGACGCCTGGCTGGCGGGATGCCTCATCCGGCCATGCTATTTCGAGCCGACATTTCACAAGCATGTCGGTGCGTTGTGTTCGGGCCTGCAAATCCATACCGACAATGACAGCTACACCCACGAGGCGTTCCGGCCCTACCGGCTCGTCGCGCTGCTGCTGAAGGCGATCCGGCTGGACTATCCCGACTATGAAATCTGGCGCGATTTTCCTTACGAATATGAGACGGAAAGACTGACGGTCGATCTTCTGAGCGGTGGCACCTTCCTGCGCGAGTGGGTGGATGATCCCGCTGCCGAGTCGGGCGACTTTGACGCACGGCTCAAACCGGACGAAGAGGCCTGGGCCGAAATCCGTGCGCCGAATTTGCTGTATTGAGGTGAGGGGCTGTGAAGACCCTTGATCTGGGTTCACACATCTCATTGTAAACGTTTGTATACACAGCGGTCTGCCCATGGAGCTCGACGGGCGGACAATGAACCGGGTCTTCGGGAGCTAGTCTATGATCAGGCTTTCTTCTTCCTCCTCCGGTTCCGGGAAGACCGGATAGACGTCCTGCACGCGCCCCATCTGTTTGGTGAGCGCCAGCACCGTATCGATTGCCGGCGTTTCCACATCGACGATGCGCGCCATCTCCTGCACGACACCAAGCAGGGCATCCAGCTCGATCGGCCGCTTCTTGTCGAGATCCTGCAGCATGGATGTGCGATGTGCGCCGACGGACGCGGCGCCATTGATCCGGCGTTCGATGTCGACACGAAAATGCACACCGATGCGGCGGGCGATCTTCTCCGCTTCCTCCATCATGGCACGCGCGACAGACCGGGTGCCCGCGTCCGTCGCAACGATGTCGAGCGTCGCGCCGGTCAGGGCCGAGATCGGGTTGAAACACAGATTGCCCCAGAGCTTGAGCCAGATGTCGTTGCGGATTTCAGGATAAAAACGCGCCTTCAGGCCGCCGCCCTCGAAGGCTTCGATAAGCGCCTTGACGCGGATGCTCTCGCTTCGGTCGGGTTCGCCGAACCCGAATTTGTCGCCATAGATATGTTTGATGACGCCGGGTTCGGTGATCTCGGTTGCCGGATAGACCGTTGCGCCGATTGCGCGTTCAGGTCCGATGGTGCGCCACTGTCTGCCGTCCGGGTCCACGCTTTGAAGCTGGAGCCCCGCATACTGGCCCTCAAAACCATAGAAGTACCACCAGGGGATTCCGTTCTGCATGGTAACGACCGCGGTGTCGGGGCCCAGCAGGGGTTTTATCTGGTCCACGGACTGCCATGCCTGATGCGCCTTCAGCGCGATAATGACATAGTCCTGTGGTCCGAAGTCGGCCGGCTTGTCCGACGCCGGTATCCTCTCGACTTTCTCCTCGTCCTTGAAAACCACCTTGAGGCCTTGCGTGTTGATCGCTTCAAGATGGGGTCCGCGCGCGATCAGTGAGACGTCCGCGCCGCCCTGCTTGAGCATCAGCCCGACATAGCCGCCAATGGCGCCCGCGCCAAAGATGCAGATTTTCATGAGTTATGTTCCCCCAAAAGTATCCCGTTGAACCAGTGGTCTGCACCGCGTGTGGTGAGGTCCAAATCGAAATAACACATATGCTGGCAGCCGGATATCGAGTGTGGGTCTTTCCAATCTGCGAGGCAAGACTTTGGGTGTCGGGAGCAGGCTGGGGAAAATTAGTTGGGTTCAAACCGACGCGTTCATGTTCACTCATAATATGATCAAGTTCGCCTAACTACATGTAATCGTGAGCGACGGCAACCCGTGACTACTGTATGTGAGGGAGAAAACAAATATATCAATCAGAGAAGTCGCGGCCCTGATGATGCTGTTTTTGTATGGTTACATACAGGTGTTAATTCCCGAATTGCCTGTTGTTTATTTCGGGAAAACTAGTCAGGAAATAATTGTGACGAAGACATGCTTTTTTGAAACGATGCAATTCAGTTCCCATATATAATACTGTGCACATGCGGTTCAGCAACAACGATGGAGGATCAATGTACGAAACCAAGACCTTTGATGACGAAATAAAAAAAACGCAAGGCATGATGGATGTGATGCGCTCCGAGATGGAGGCAAGCAGCGAGGTGCTCGAAACCCTCGCCAAGTCGGACACCATAGGTGACGTAGATTTCGACATTGAAAACGCCCGCATAGAAGATGTGCTCAACCAGCAAAAAGTTATGGAGTCCAACATCGCCGATATGATCATCGGGCTCGAGGATGTCACCAACTCCTTTGGCGATGAATTCAAGAGTATGCAGGAACTCAGTGTTGGTGAATCACTGGTCGGCTTCTTCTCAAAGCAGAAGGCCAAGTCGATGCACAATGACAGAATACGGTCAACGTCATTGGCCGGGAACCTTCAAGACCTGCTGGCGAAGTCCAATACGATTGTCCAGGTTCTGCAGCAGCAGAAATCGGTGCTTGAGGAACGATACAAAACTTCGGAAGCCAGTCTGCGAAAGGTCATAGAGCGGCGCCAGAAATCGACGGAAAGCCTCAAGTCCACGCAGACACGGATTGAGGAGATCAATCCCGCTCTTCTGGATTTAGAGAACCAGATGGCAGCGTCCACCAATCAGGCCAAACGCACAAAGCTGGAAGGCGAGCGCTCGGTTCTGGCGACTGAATACAATCAGATGCAGGCCAAGGAGCAGGAACTGCTTGCCGGGTCACAAACCCTGGAACGTTACACGTCCATGTTCCAGACCTTTGTCGACAGTCTGAACAATCAGATTGCCGCCCAGTCGACGCTGATCAACAAGCTCAATATCGATACCGAACAGAGGGTCGTTCTTTACAAGTCCCTGGAAGATTCTCTCAAGACTGCTGCCCAGCAGGATGTTGCCCATTCCATCAATACACTCGGTTCCAAGGTCGACACGGCGGCAGAAGAGACAATGGCCGGCATAGGCGCTGCGGCTCAGTCGCATATCGGCGACCTTCTCGAACTGCATGAAAAGAACATGGTATCGAGCCAGGAAATCCAGCGCCGTAAGAAGCTTGCGGATGATGCATTCGCCCGACGATTTTCAACTGTTCTGGAACAGCATCAGGCGTCTAAATATGTCTCAAATTGATCTGCCAGAAAGGCAGGTCACTGGAGCCGCGCATGCTTGAGAAGTACGCGGGCGTTTCCGGATATTTCGATGCAATTCAACAAGCCTTGAAAGGACTTGCCTCAGTCGTTGAGACGGAAAGCGGCAACAAGCTGAAATCTGGTCTCCTGTACAACGAACTTTCCTGGCAACTGTCGACGCTTGAGCACTCCTTCGCGTGCTGGAAACTAAAGTGCCTTTTCTCGGACAGTTTCAAAATTGATCGCAGCGAAAGCGGGCTTCCATCCTACAAGGCCGTTCTGGAACTCCAGCGCGATGCGGCTCAGCGTGAGGCAGCTCTTGTTGATATTCCTGAACCTCAGCATATCCGTGAGCAGATGATTGAACTTCTGCTCAAATACAAGCAGTTCCCCGATGAGCTGCAGCGGATGATGGCGCGGCGGGATTATTTTGACACGCTCGGCCAAGCGGAGGTGTTTGCCGCCTTCAACTCGCCTCATACGCTGCATCATTCGATCAGCCGCAAGTCGGGGCGCCCCACATATGTTGTGGCCTGGTCAACCTATGACGGCACCGCCAACATGCCGATCGTCTACACTCTCGTCGTTGAAGATTCGAGCGAGGATGCAGACGAGATCCCGATGAAGGGACCCTGGGACACTGACGGTGACTGGCTGGAGGAATTCCATTTCAAAGGATTGCCAAATCTCCAGTTGCGGTCCGCATTTCGCGAGTTCGCCCAGAACCATTCAAGCTACGGGTTGACCCTGACCACCATCGCCACGGCACTCGACCAGAACTTCAGCACGCTTCATCCCAAACAATTGCGACGCTTCGTGCTTGGGCCTTTCTATGCAGGCGGTTTGACGGATCACAACGAGAAGGTTCAGTCCGTACTCAACGCAGCCACAGACCCGAGCGAGAACTGGCTGTTGACCTGGACCATTCAAGAGCTGCATGCGCTTAAGGAAATTTCGGAACCAACAGGCCTCTGGAACAGCGAAACCGTGACGCAGGTCTTTCACGTCAACACTGATGATGTGGACTGCGCCGCGCAAGGGGTCAGCGCCCTGGAGCGCTACGCGTTGGTGCCGCATGGCGCCTATCAGGCAACAACTGCGAATGGCCTGGCCGAAGACATTTTCAAAGACTACCGCTGCTACATTTCGAGTGGCGAGCACATTCTCAAATACGTGTGAGCAGAAAACATGGACATCGGACTAACTACCCTACGCGAAGAAGATATCATCCCGCATATTGCCACGGCTCAGGCCATGATGCAGCGCTCCGCCGTTATCGTGACCGAAAAGGGCAACAAGTCGAAAACAGCGCTGGCGGGAACACGCCGCCGTTTCGTGTCGGCTGTGGCAACAGACGGCCTGCAACGGTCCGCAGACGTGCGGATCCTTGATGCGATTTCGGCGATCAGTCCTGAGGACAGCATGCTGTCATTGGCGCAGCATTCGCTCGCCTACCGTCTGCGGCGCGGTCTTGCGGTCGGGCTCGCGGTTGGCGATGTCTTTGCGCGGCAGACCGAGCTTGAATCTCTCAGTTCCGAAAACAAGACCTCTGCTCTGTCGGGTGACAAGGCGGCGCAATTCCACAAGCTGATGGCGGCCTCTGCCTTCGTCTGCCTGTTCACAGCCGCAAGTTATCTGTCGCAAACGCTGGAAGCGGGCGGAGAAAGCACGAAAAAACCCGATGAACCGGACGTTGATCTGGATACTCCGCACGAAGCATTCAAGATGTTTCTCTATGGTCTGGAGAAGTCCATCAGCGGCGCTCCCGATGATCCGGAGATGCTGGCCCGTGCCCGCGAATTCTCCCGCCTCACGCTGGACAGCCTTCTTGCGCGTCAGCGACGGTTTCCCGAACTCAGCGCATTTGAAGCCATGCATATCCGGCTCGACAATGACGACTTCGAATTGAATGGCATTGATGTTTCGACGGGCGGCAAGCGCAAGCCGCTGGTGATGACATTCAAAAAGCCTGACGAGGTGGTTGGCAACCACATCGCCAAATATCAGGCCATGAAGCTGGCCAAGATGCTGATGGCCTATGATTTTGACCGCCAGCTCAATCCCTTTGTGGAGATGGGCGGCTTTCTGTTCACATTCATAGGAGACGGCAATCCGGGCACGGGCAAGACAACGCTGATCCAGATGATCGCCGGGCTCATCAACGAATACTGCGAAGTGGCCGGATACACATTCCACTACGAAAATTTTGGTGTCGATCAGATCAGCTCCTACCAGGGCAAGTCGGGTCAAAACTGCCGACAGTTCATCACCAACATCATAGATCCGCGAACCATCGGTTTCGGCACGGTGGACGACATCGACCAAGTCGCCGCGAAACGCAGCGACGACCGGGCTTCGGCCGGTCAGCAGGAGATTACGGCCGTGCTGATGGAGAGCCTTTCCGGGGCCAATACCGTGATCCGCGGAAATTGCACCTTTGGCATGTTCTCCAACTATCCCGAGAACGTGGATGATGCGCTTCGGCAAAGGGCTGGCGCGCGCTGGCTCGTGGACGGGCCGCAGACGATCGAAGACTACATCGATATTTTTGCGCTTCTGATCGGTGACAATCACAAGCTCAAGCCAGGGGGGCACGACTTTTTTTCCGCCCAGGAAATCAAGAAAGCCGTGCAGACAGCCTATGCCGACTACAACAAGCCGCATGAGGCAGGAATGGTGAAGGTTGCCCAGCACTTCCAGAAGAATGGAGGGAAGCTGAAGACGCTATCCGACATCGGAAACTATCTGCATGCCATCAAGGAGGCCGAACCCCGTTTTACCGGCCGAGCAATCAAGAACATTACGGATGCAATCAAGATGCGGGCAATGGATATCGAGCTTCCTGACAAGTGGTTCGAAAAACCGGAAGTCTTCATGCACAAATCCTATGACGACAAGCTCGCTATGATCTCAAAACTGAGGAAACCGATCTCAATGGAAATGGTCGTGCAGGAGGTGCATCGCTACGCCGACTCGGAATTCCGCTACACCGACAAGTCAGACGATGCGGCGGTCGGGAACCTGATCCGCGATCAGCGCATACGCGAGCGGGCCGCCTCGGAAATCACCGTGCTAAAGGATAAGGGTCAATGGAACGGCTGATCGACAATGCGCTGATCTATGGCAGCATGGCACAGGTCGACCAACCTCATCTGGTCGAGCGCTACAATCATGCGCTTGAAGCCCTGGGCATAGCCAAGACGAAACGCACATCCTTTTCCGTCGATGCAACCGGCTTTTCCCCTGAGATTGCGGAAGATCTGGACGATGTGCAGTATCTCGATCCCCTGGGCGTGAACCGGCGCTTCATCATTGTCGCCCCCGAGCAGGCCCAGCAGCCGGTGGTGAATATCAATTTTTCCTCCACCATCGATTTCATGAGGAAATTCTACAAACACAATGCCGAGGCGATCAAAATACTGACGTTGAAGGACGTCATTTACGGGGAAATTGAGAATTCGACGTATCAGGTCAATGACATAGACGACGTGCTTGCAATCAAGCGGGTCAGGTTTCGGATACACACCCACAATCAGCTTCTCGAAAAGGCGCGTCGCCTTACCACGTTGGTCAATCAGTTCAAAGACGACGAGGACAGCTGGAAAGACAATGCCTTGCTGAACTCAATCCTTGGCCTCGCCAGGGAATGCGGTGACACCCGCTACAACCAGATTGCTCCGCGTAAACTGAGCTTTGCAGCGGACTCTTTCTGGACCCGGCATTTCGGCGGGGTGTATGTCTTCCACGAAGATGATAACGAAGCGGTCGTGATTGGCGGTGTGGGCCAGAAAAAACTTGGAAACGGCACACGCAAGCAGGATCGGTTCATTCCCCAAAAAAGTCATCGCAAAGTTCTGGATTATCTAACGGAGACAAATCGCATCGAGCCGCTGAACCTGAAATGGCTGGACGGGTCGGGATTGCTGGATTTGCGGTTTGATCTTTACGTGCGGGACCAGATCGCGCAATTGGAACCCGAACGCCAGATTGCTTCCATGACAGAGCTTGAGGTGAAGAACTGGGTTCACGAAAACCTGTCTGTTTTACAGGGGCAGAGCAGTTTCGAAATGCTCTCCGGATTGCGAAATGCAGCACTGCATAGAACAGATGCGCAGGGACTAAATTTGTCCGCCCAGATGCAGCTGATGGCCTCCCGCGCCAATCCAGAACATCCAGATTATCTGCTGGTGAACCGGTTCTTGTCCGAATATGTACCATTTGATTTTCTCGTACGTTTCATCGTGAACAAGCATGCCTTTTATCAGGACTACGTGGGTTGGGCTGACAACAGGAAGGATCATGCGGTGAAGGTCATTACGTCAGTATTTTTCCCCGACAAACAGGCCGTGTGGGAGAGCTTTTTCGAGAACTGGAGATTAAAGAATGCTTGATCCCTTTTTCACATGGGTCTCAGGGCTTTGGGGTGCATTGATCAAGTCGATTGTTCAGTTCTGGCGGCTTCTGACCTCGCCATTCCGGGCAACCTACAATCTGTTCAGGCGATCCGGCTGGATCATCCGGGGACTGCTTCTTCTGCTCCTCATTCCGCTTGCCCTGGCCTATGTCCATTTCTTCTGGCACACGGCCTGGGTTCGCGATTTTGACGTGAATTATCCGGCGAAGTTTCATCTCGCGGACCATATGCACCCGGCCGGCGAACAGGTTGCCGTGGAAGGCGGGGACGCCACAACCAAGACCTGCGGGCGCTCAAACATCGTCGAGGTCACAGCCGATCTCATGGACTTCAATGTCAATAGCAACAAGTGGATTTCCAGCCATCCACTATACAAAGCCGGGCTGTTCTGGATTGTGGAGTGGGATCAAACCTGGTTCTTCGACAACAAGGCAGCATTCCAGCGTGGTGTGCATCAGGCCGCGAGCCGGACTGCGATTGAACTTGCCGATGCGCTTGGCAGGACGCGTGGAACCTCGCAAATCGACGAGGACCTGAAAGTCGCCAAGGGCAACATTCAGTTCGACCAGTTCACCTGGTATTTCAATTTGTTCGACCGCCAGCCAATAGGCCCCACAACTCCAACGCCCACCTATTTTCGTGAGGCTCTGAAAGCGCTGACCAGCTACAACAAGCGGCTGACTGCCTGCAATGCGACATTCGATGCGCGTGCCGACAATTTGCTGCAATTCCTCGACCGAATTGCAAAGGACATCGGCTCGACCTCGGCCGTGATTAAAGATCGCGCTGAGCAGAACAACTCGGGATGGTTCGACACCAGGGCCGACGACATCTTCATGTACTCCAAGGGCCAGTTGTACGCCTATTACGGGATTCTGCAGGCGGCGCGAGCTGATTTTTCCGAAGTAGTGGAAACCCGGGCCTTGGGGGATATCTGGGACCGAATGGATGAGCATCTGCGCCGGGCAATTGAGCTTGATCCGTTCATCATTTCAAATGGCACCGAAGACGGCTGGCTCATGCCAACGCATCTCACAACATTGGGCTTCTACATCCTGCGCGCGCGCTCCAACCTGGTGGAAATCAGATCGGTTCTGGACCGTTAGCAACAGATGCCGCGCAGCTGCTTGCCTGCATCAAACGGACTGCCACGCCTGATGCGCCTTCAGTGCGACGATGACATTGTCCTGTGGTCCGAAGTCGGCCGGCTTGTCCGACGCCGGTATCTTCTCGACCTTCTCTTCGTCCTTGAAAACCACCTTGAGGCCTTGCGTGTTGATCGCTTCAAGATGGGGTCCGCGCGCGATCAGTGAGACGTCCGCGCCGCCCTGCTTGAGCATCAGCCCGACATAGCCGCCAATGGCGCCCGCGCCAAAGATGCAGATTTTCATGAGTTATGTTCCCCCAAAAGTATCCCGTTGAACCAGTGGTCTGCACCGCGTGTGGTGAGGTCTAAATCGACATAACCCATGGGCCGGCAGCCGGATATCGAGTGTGGGTCTTTCCAATCTGCGAGGCAAGACTTTGGGCTTGAATACATCTTGCGGATGACCGGTCCGCCCGCCTCCGGTTCCCGAAACCGTCACATGAATATTCTTGTGAAACCAGGCCGTTGCAGACATGGACTACGGCACATCATGTGAGGGAGTGCGGAAGGCCATACTGACAATCGTCGCCAGCATCCGCCTAGCCCGACAAGAAGAGCCAGAACGTCCGCCAAGTGCCAGAAGCGGACATCAAACAAGGCACCATATCGACTTGCTTTGACGTCTCACCGAGAAAGTGCCGAGCCGGATCATCGAGGCGAAAACCTAATGGCCGATTTCACACGAGTACTTTCTTCGAAGCGGTCCCCGTTTGTGACTAGTGCGCCATATCCCCGTTCGGATCACATTCGATCGATAAAGGCGCAAAAGTGTGATGCGCATCACTGCGGATCGAGTAGCGGGGGCCTATTAAAGAGGGTGCAAGGGGAGCACTGAGCGACCTGATTTCGAACCGAGGAGACAGTCATGAACAAGAAATTTTTCCGGATGGTCGTGGTAGCCAGCGCGGTCTTCGCGACGAGCCAGTCTATCAATGCTGAGACTGCGCACGCTGCTTCAGTCCTGGACCTTGGTGCTTTCGCCAAGCAGCACTCTGGGAAAATCGACAACCTGCTCGAAAAATACGGGCTCGATTCCGTTCGTGATCAGATCGAAAACAGGCAGGATCGCACCACAAGCAAGGGAAATTCTTCAAACGAAGATGACAAGTGGAACGTCAACTCCCTTCTGTCTCACCCGACGCTTCGTAAGCTGAGGTAGGGTTCATTGATCTGCAAACACCGGGAGTGTCAGGCATACCTTTGCTGAACCAAGGTGCCATCCGGGCAGCCTCCGCCAGGGTGAGGCTGTCTAAGGCAAACTTGCAAAGCTGTGGGCAGCGGCGGACGTCCGCTGTGTGCCGGGAGCGGACATTTTGAGGGCCGCTTTTGCATGGGCAAAGGACCAGTGTAACGTCAGGTGCCGCACTGCGATATCATCTACTCGGCCCGGTGATCAGTCGCGCGCCGCGCTTGCGAGTGAGATATGCCCAAAACCATTGCACCATCACCAATGTGGCCGCGCGCGCGTTGATCAGGAAAAAGATATGCACTACTCCCCAGAACCACCATGCAAGCCGTCCCTTCAACCGTAACCAGCCCGGATCTACGACCGCCGCATTACGCCCGATCGTGGCGAGATTGCCGGCATGACGATATTTAAAGGGTTCCTGACTCGATATCAGGTCTGTGCTTCGCAAGCGCTCCTGCAAGGCGTCTAGATCAGTCGAGTGTTCGTCGAGGTAGTACCTCGTCATTGCTTACCTCTGTCTGAGTGTAGGACAATTTCGGTCTAGCTGGCGCGGGCCCCCTTTCCCGATTGCGTACCGAATCCGGACATGGATGCTCTGCCCAAGCATGCCACAGCGCTGTCTGTCTTGGCCTTGAATAAGATCAATCCAACGATCTCAAAATCTGGTTCTTGGTTATGGTAACGAGAGCTGCTGTCAATTGTCTGCGAACGGCGACTTTGTCCCGCATTGCTTCGGTTCGACAGGTCCGTGTTGAATGCCCGCTTTGGGTCACAAGTGGAAGTAACCCGGTTCAACCATTTGAGTCTGCTTCACCCCCAACAGCAGATATTGGCGGCCCGAACGTCCGCTTAGCATCAAAAAAGCGGTCGCAACCCTTCATGGTTGAAACTTGGTGCCGCTCATTTGACTGTGGGAATGTCTCTCGCGGCGTTTCGCGCGTGGGCGCCTGGCTAGCGCTCACTTGAGGGTTGGAGAAGCCATCTCATCACGAAGACCGCGCAGGTAGCGCCTAAAATCTGCGCAACGACGAATGCGGGCACGTCCACGGGCCGTATCCCGGAGAAGGTGTCGGTGAGGGCGCGGGCAATGGTGACGGCCGGGTTGGCGAAGGAGGTGGAGGCGGTAAACCAGTAGGCGGCGCTGATATAGAGCCCGACCACCCAGGCCACACTCTTCGGCTCAAAGCGGATGCTTGCCAGGATCGCGGCCATCAGCCCGAAGGCCGCCACGAATTCGGCAAACCACTGCGCGGGACCTGTCCGCTGCGTCACTGCAATCTGGATCGCGGGCAACTCGAACATCAGATGGGCCGTGATCGCGCCGGCCACTCCGCCGGCAATCTGGGCAATGATGTAGGGTGCGGTCTCCTTCGCCGGGAGGGAACGGTTTGCGAGAAAGCCGATCGAAACCGCCGGGTTGAAATGGGCGCCGGAAATCGCGCTGAACATGGTGATGATCACGACAAGAATGGCGCCGGTGGCGACCATATTGGCGAGAAGTGCGAGTGCCACATCGTCGGTTAGCCGGTCGGCCATGATGCCCGAACCGACCACGGTGCAGACGAGCAGGCCCGTCCCCAGTGCTTCGGCCACGAGCCGTCGTGAAAGATCATAAACACTCATGTGCCGGTGCTTCCGGATGCGGGCGCGCTGCCGTGCGCACCGATCTCTTCAAGTGCCTTGCGGAGTGAAGGCGGGTCGAGCTTGTCCAGGGGGAGGCTCAAGAAAGCCGAAATTCTGTCATTGAGCATATGGTAAGCCTCTTGAAATGCGAGCTGCTTTTCTGCCTCGTTGCCTTCAGCGGCAGCCGGGTCGGGAACACCCCAATGCGCGGTTGCCGGGTGACCCGGCCATACCGGACACACCTCGCCCGCGGCGTTGCTGCAGACGGTGAAAATAAAATCCATATTCGGTGCATCATCGCCGGCGAACTCGTCCCAGTTCTTGGAGCGAAACCGGCTTGTGTCGAAGTCGAGCTTCTCCAGTAATTCCAGCGCGTAAGCGTGGACTTCTCCCTTGGGCTGTGAGCCGGCGGAATAGGCGTTGAAGGTGTTGGCGCCATCGCGTGCGAGGATCGCTTCAGCGAGGATCGAGCGCGCCGAGTTTCCTGTGCACAGGAACAATACATTCAGCTTCCCCGTCGTCACGACGCTAGTGTCCCTCGGGCGAATTGCATGAAACAAGCTCAAAAAGAGGTGCGCAGACCTCCGGCGCTCCCCGGCAGCAATCCTGCATAAGGAACAGAAGCAGGGCGCGGATGTGCGTAAAATCCGCAGTGTACTCGATGGACCGGCCCAACCGGCGCGATGTGATGAGACCGCAACGCTCCAGCACGGACAAATGCGCGGACATGGTGTTCTGAACTACACCCAGTTTTTTTCCGATTTCGCCGGCGGGAAGGCCGTCCGGTGCTGTCTTGACCAACAGCCGGAATGTCTCAAGGCGGGTTTCCTGGCTGAGTGCGGAGAGTGTCGCAAGGGCATGTCCAGTATCCATATATCTAGATTAATAGATATAATTGAGGATATCAAGCTGCCTTGTGAGGTTTCATCGACAGCGAAGGCCTGCCGGGGTTGCCCGCATTTTGCTATATAGCTCTCACAGCAGACCCGGGTCGGGATTAAGGAGTGCGTGCGACGATGGTCGAGGAACAACAGTCCGGCATGAAACTCGTCGATCTGGCGCAAGGGTGTGCCGGCTACGGTGTGAAACTTGAAATACTTCCCCTCAGCCTGCGCGTGCTTCTGGAGAATGCGCTGCGGCGTGAGGATGGCGAGAGTGCGGAGCGGATCGTTTGCCGCAAGGTTGGCGAGCCTGTGAAGTTTCTGCCTGCCAGAATTCTGCTTCAGGATCTTCTGGGCGTGCCGGCCATGGTGGATTTATCCTCCATGCGCGACGCGGCAAAGGCCCATGGTGCGGCTCCTGAGGCCATCAATCCGCGTCTGCCCGTGGATCTCGTTATCGACCATTCCCTGATCCCGGTGCATTTCGGTTCGCCGGGCGCGAGAGAGAAAAACGAAGCCATTGAGCTGGAGATGAACAGGGAGCGCTACCGCTTCCTGCATTGGTGCCAGTCGTCGTTTTCACGCTTTCGGGTCATTCCACCCGGTAAGGGCATCATGCATCAGATCAACATCGAGCATCTGGCCCGTGGCTATCAGGTCGATGAGGAGCGGGGGACCGCGTATCCGGATTCGGTCTACGGAACCGACAGCCACACGCCGATGGTCAACGGGATTGGCGTCGTCGGTTGGGGCGTCGGCGGGCTTGAAGCCGAAATGGCGATGCTGGGCCGGGTCACATCGTTCCCGGTGCCAGAAGTGATCGGCATAAGGCTGGTGGGAAAGCGAAATCCGGGGATCACGGCAACCGATCTGGTGCTGACCATCACCGAGCGGCTGCGCAAGCTGGGTGTCGTCGGCAAATTCGTCGAGTTCTGCGGTGACAGCCTCGATGCGCTGCCCGCCGCCGACCGCTGTACGATTTCGAACATGGCGCCGGAATATGGCGCGACTTGCGTCTATTTCCCGATCGACCGGCAGACGATCGACTATCTCACGCTCTCGGGCCGAGACGCTGAACATGTTGCCTTTGTCGAGCGTTGCGCTCGCGCGCAGGGGCTGTGGCGCGATGCGGACACCCCGGTACCGGAATTTGACGATCTGATCGAAATTGACCTTTCCGAAATCGTGCCCTGCGTCGCCGGGCCAAGACGCCCCCAGGACCGCGTGTCCTTGAGCGACGCGCACAGGAACCTGGAAAGCGAATTCCCTCTAAGACCCGAAACCGAGCGTCACACCGCTGGAGACAGCGGCTTTGATCTGGGCGACGGGGACATCGTGATTGCGGCGATTGCCAGTTGCACCAACACGTCGAACCCGGCAGTGGTGATCGGTGCCGCATTGCTCGCCCGCAACGCCATCGAGAAGGGACTGTCGGTCAAGCCGTGGGTGAAGACGAGCTTTGCGCCGGGGTCCCAGGTCGTGGTGGACTATCTGAACAATGCGGGCCTGCAGCAGCATCTCGATGCACTGGGCTTTCATGTTGTCGGCTTCGGATGCGCCACGTGCAATGGTGGGTCCGGTCCGATCGCCGACCCGATCCGCGAGACGATCGAGGAGCATGATCTCACCTGTGCCGCGGTGCTGTCGGGAAACCGCAACTTTGCCGGGCGCATTCATCCACACTGCCGGGCCAACTACATCATGTCGCCGCCGCTGGTGGTGGCCTATGCGCTGGCAGGCAGTATGCGCGCCGATATTTTTTCAGGCACTCTCGGCACTGGAAAGGATGGCCAGGAGGTGCACCTCAAGGACATCTGGCCAAGCGATGCCGAGATTGCCGAGGTTGCCGCACGCGCGGTCAAATCCGGCCTGTTTGAGGACTCCTATGCGACAGTGTTGCAGGGGAGCGAAGGGTGGGATGCGTTGAGCACGCCTGCCGGCACCACGTTCGATTGGGAAGAGGACAGCACGTATCTGAAGAGCGCACCCTATTTTGAAGGGGCGGCAGGCAAGGCGGAGGCCAGGAGCGATCTTCACGGCTTGCGTCCGCTGGTCATGCTGGGCGATTCCGTCACCACGGACCATATTTCACCGTCAGGCGCGATCCTGGCGCAGAGTGCTGCGGGCGAATATCTGAGCGGGCAGGGCGTTACGCCGCTGGAGTTCAACACCTTCGGGACGCGCCGGGGTAATCATGAGGTTGCCAAGCGTTCCGCCTTCGCCAACAACCGGCTCCAGAATGAAATGATCCCGGACAGCGAGGGCAGCGTCACGCTGCTGATGCCGGAGGGCGAGCAGATGTCCGTGTTCGATGCGGCGAGCGAATACCAGTCCAGGGGCGTTGGGCTGGTCGTGATCGCGGGCAGGGAATATGGCTGCGGTTCCTCGCGCGACACGGCGGCGAAATGCGTCAATCTCTTAGGTGTCCGCGCGGTCATCGCGGAGAGCTATGAACGCATCCACCGCAGCAATCTGATTGGCATGGGCATCCTCCCGCTCCAGTTTATGGAGGGCGAGGGCCGCAAGGAGCTCGGCCTCACCGGTGCGGAGACTTTCGACATCTTGGGAATTGACGATGGTCTGCGTGAGCGCTGTGAGCTGACCCTTGTCATTCATTGTCCTGACGGGTCATCGAAATCCACGCGCGTGCTCGCCCGCCTCGACACACCCGACGATGCGACTTACGTCAACAGCGGAGGCGTGTTGCCATATGTCTTCAGGAATCTGGTAGCACCGCAGGCGGCGGAGTAATCCGAGGCGTTTTTGCCTGTCAGCAATCCTGGAATGGACAAAACTTGCCGTTTCCATGCCGCTTCCATGCACGTCGCTGGGTGCGCCGTTCCTGTTTCCTCAAGCGCTGCTGGCGCTGCATCAAGCGCTGATGGCGTTGCATCAAGCGCCACTCTTCGGCACGTCCGACCAGGTATGGCCTTGGTTCATACGAGCGCCGGTAGTCGCGCCAGCTTGCGGCCTCGTAAATCCCGCCATAGCCCTCGCTATAGTTAAGAGAGTGCCACGCGGCGGCGAAGTGCCGGTTCGATCGCCGCTTGGCCTGAAATGCCTTGACCCTGGTCTGCCTGCGGGAAAAGCCACGATCGGCTTTGCGCGCGCCGTTCACGAATTTCCGCCAGATCATCGCCGGCAGGCTGCCTCCGGTCACACGACGCATGCTTGAATTGTCGTCGTTACCAAGCCAGACGCCAACCACGAGGTTGCCGGCAAATCCGACAAACCAGGCATCGCGGAAGTCCTGGCTCGTGCCGGTCTTGCCGTATGCGGGAACGGCCACGCGCGCGCCTCTTCCCGTGCCGTGCTGCACCGTTGCCGACAGGAGCTGCCTCATCTGGTTGCCCCTTTCCAGTTTCCATTTGCCGGATCCGGAAGGAATCCCATGATCAGGCATCTTGCCGGAGGCACCAAAAGAGGAAATTCCCCAGGGTTTGACCGGATAAGCGTTCGCGGCGATGGCGGCATAGGCTGAGGTGAGTTCCAGCAGGGTGACTTCCGAGGCACCAAGCGCCAGGCTCGGAGTGGGGGTCAGCGGCGTCGTCAGGCCAAGATCCCGCGCTGCGCGGATGACATGCCTGCGCCCTGCGGTCTCTGACAAGCGCACGGCGACCGTGTTGATGGAGGACGCAAAGGCCTGGGTAACGGTGACTGGGCCGCGATATCCGTTGCCGTAGTTTCGTGGCGAATAGGTGCCGATTGTCAGTGGCTCGTCATACACATACATGTTCGGATCGGCGCCGCCGCGAAGTGCCGCTAAATAGACGAACGTCTTGAAGGCCGAACCCGGCTGGCGCATCGCCTGGAAGGCACGGTTGAAAGTGCTCTTCTTGTAATTGCGGCCGCCAACCATGGCCAGAACGCGTCCATCCGGGCGCATCGCGACGAGTGCTGCCTCGCCTGCGCGTTTGCGTTTCCCCTGCGTTTTCATGATGCTCGCCACGGCCCATTTGGCGATTGCCTGAAGCCGCGGTTCGAAGCTGGTCTGAACGGGCAGGGGAGCCGTCTTTCCATCTTCCGGCAGTTTGATTGTCTGAGCGATCCAGTCGGCATAATAGCTGCCGATCTCTTTTTGCGGCGTTTGGCGCGGTGCTGAAACCTGAAGCTCTTTGAAGTCAACCTGATCGAGATCACCGGTTTCGACCATCGACTGGAGCACCAGCTGTGCGCGTGCCCGGGCACTGCCTTCGTCGGCCGCAAGGGTCGTGGGAGAGCGCAGGAGTGCGACCAGATAGGCGGATTCGGTCACATTCAGTGCGGCGACGTCCTTGCCGAAATAATGGTCGGCGGCGGCGCGCAGGCCATAGCAGCCCTGGCCGAAATAGGCAGCACTCACATAGCGCTCAAGAATCTCGTCCTTGGTGAGAGAAAATTCCAGCTTCAGCGCGATGATCGCCTCTTCCAGTTTCCGGTTGAAGGACTTCACGCTCGACAGATACGCCATCTTAGCCAGCTGCTGGGTCAGAGTGCTGCCGCCCTGCACAACGCGTCCGGCCTCGTGGTTCACTTTGGCGGCCCGGGCGACGCCGATAATGTCGATGCCGAGATGACTGTAAAAGCGCCGGTCCTCCATCGCCAGGAGGGCCGCGATGAAATGATCGGGAAGTTCGGCGGTCTTGACCGCCGCATCGACGCAACCGCCGCGTTTGGCAAACGGCTTGCCATTGGCGGCCAGCAGGATGAGCTCGCGGTCGGTCCGCAATGCAAGCGTCTTTTCAAGCGGGTAGCGCTCAGCTGGCGTCGGCGTGAAGAGAGACGTCGCGGCGGTCAGGACGAGACCCAGGAAAACCAGAATGTTCAATGACGATGACAGTGCGGAATTCGTGAGCGAATTGGATCGCGGAATGAGGCTCAACCGAGAGAACCGTACACGGCGCTCGCCCGACAGTTCACGGCGCTCACGCAGCGCCTCCATGGCTGATAAAAGTGTAGTGTATATGGCGCGAAATGCAGGGCTGACGCGCTCCCATAGGGTTCGGTAGGCCGTCCAGGGATCCCGATTTTTATCGTCGTCGTTACGCATATGACCGCCCTGTTCGTAATCCTAATACCTCATTTGGGCGTAAAACTGCCGATTCCAAGGCAAGAAGAGCGAATAAATGTTTGGTGTTGTTCGGTTTTAGTGGGCATGGCTAACGGCAATTGAGTGTCTTTCACGTTGCGCTTTCATGTTCGACGCAGATTTTTTCACTGTCTTCATCCGACAAATCGGCTTCGAGCAGGCTGCAGCGATGGGGTGACGCCTTGGACCCGGTCGCATCGCGTCGGAAATGGCGGCAGGTGTGGCAAAGCCCGAACATCCGCGCATTGTTCAGATCGATCAGGTGGCGGAGGATGCGTGAGAGATGGTCGCGGGCGACTGCGGTTTCACGCCCAAGTGCGTCCTCAATGACACCCGCCACGCGTGCCACGGGATCACCGCGCAGTTTCGCGTGTCCCTGTTTGGTCAGATCGAGATCGACGGAACGTTTGTCGCGTGGGTTGGCCGTGCGGCTGACATAGCCCTTGCGCTCCAGGGCTATGAGCGTTTGCGATGTGGTGCCGCGTGTCGTGCCGAGATAGCGGGTCAGCGCCATGGGGTTTCGCGAAAAGCGATTGGCACGCGACAGATATCTGAGCGCGGCCCATTGCGCGGGATAAAGATCACCCACCTGTTCGTCGCTTCTTACAAGCTGGCCAATCCGTTCAAGCAGATTGGCGACAGCCAGGGCATCATCACTCATTCACAACCTTCAAATTAATAGTAGCGAGTCGATACATCTATTGACTCCGAGTTCCATCCTCCATATAGGAAATGTATCGAGTCGATGCATTCTATACAAGAGGAGTTAAGATCATGTTTCGATCAATTGGTTCACTGGGTTCAGCACTTGGCGCTCTGGCATTTTCGACCACACTTGCCGGCGCGCAGGACATTGCATCCACATCATCGGTGCCGGACAAACCGGCATTCGATATTCAGAAGGCATCGGTCAAGCACGACGGTGCAAGCCTGACCTTTCGGATTGATGTTGCCGGGAAAGCGGGCGCGGAAAAGCCCAAGGCCATCGGCAAGCTGAAAGGGTCCACCGTCTATTCATATGTCTGGCCCACGGGCTTTGATCCGTCAGCCGTCGGATTCAGCAAAAAGTCGGGCATCCTGGCGTTCGCCGTCACATCGCATCCCGACTTCGACGACACACCCTGGTTCGATGAGGATGGCGACGGCGACCCGGCCAACGACGGCCGCGTATGGCACTCCCATTGGGTCGTGCTGGCCAAGACCAAGGCCTGCGGGCCTTCGGGACTGAAGGTGCGCGATATCAAGAAAGGCGAGACATTCGACTTGCCGAAGACCTGGCCGAACCTGCCGATCCTCATCGACAGCCCGGGCTGGCATCCGCGCTTCACGCCAAACTCAGTCGAGGTGCGGGTGCCATTCGACAAATCGGTGAAGCTTGCAGGTGTTTCCTTCGATGGCGTGACATCGGCGTTGCGGGTGAATGCCAATGCACATGTGCCCTTGCTCTGCGTCAATGCCGTTTTCGATGTGGCGTCAGGGGATTTAAGCCTTCCCGGGCTGATCAACTAGTAGGCGTTTTGCTTGCAATTGCTGACGTCGCAAACAGTCCGCTGCGGATTCCCCTCCGCAGCGGGCACGCGCCTATTTGAGGAGGAAGTTCCTTACGGCGTATTGCGCGCCGAGCGGCAGTCCTTGAAGAATGAGAACAGGCAATCGTAAGCCGTTTTCGCTGCGCTGCCGACCGCACTTCCCGCCTTCTTGGTCGTGGAACCGACCTTTCCGGCAGCCTTGCCGACGGTGCGTGTGGTCTTGCCTGCCGCACCGCCCACTGCCTGTCCAGATTTCTTGATGCCCTTCTTGGATGCACCGACGGCACCCCTGGTCATGCCGAAAACGGTCGCGGAGTTGCGGTCTTCGTCTGCAGGCTGCTCAGTCTCAAAGGAACTGTTGTCGTTCCGCCCGCGGAAGCGCTGGATCGCCTGACGCGCTTCGGGCGAAATCTCGGGCGCCACGAATGTATAGGCCTTGACCGGACCGGCGCATTTGGAAATGGGGGTGTTGTCAACGGCACAGGAGCTGTGACCGCCATCCTTCGATGTGCGCACGATGCAATAGAGTTGCAGGCCGTCGCCGCGTGCGATGGGCTGGGGCGTGTCGACCTCGCAAACATAGGTTTGTTCGGGGTCAGCACAGCGCACGCAGAACCGTTTTGGTTCCGCTTGCACGCGCTCGGCCATGGCAAGAACCAGCAAGAGACCGGCAAGAATTGCGAACAGTGTGGCTTTCATCATTTCCCCCACATGTTCAATCGGGATCGCGTGGGCACAAGAACATCCGAATCTTCGCTGCGGGCAATTGCAGTATCGCCCCTGGGGCTGCATTTTGGCAAACGGGGACGGGGTTGCGGGGCCTTAAATTCCTGTAACGAATGTGCGTGGCCCTTGGCGGGTTAGGGGTGGCAGGCACGCCGCGCAAATGGCGGAAATGTAGGAAAAGTCAGCCCCATGACGCCGTGGTTCTTTCCCCCGTAGAGGCCGTATCGCGCAAAATATGCCGAAACAAAAAGTGTCTGTGCGGGCGGTCGGTCGGATGACGGCAACGCCCTGTATGGCTGTTGCACTGTTCCCGCAGACAAAAAGCCCCGCGGATGCAGCGGGGCTTTTCGTAAACTCGTTCAGGCCGGTTGCCTAGTTACACCCCACCCCGTTGGTGAAGTTGATGCCATCAATTTCGATGGTGCCGGTGTACTGGCCGCCGCCCGCGTTGGTGAAGCACAGTGAACCGCCCGGTGCGTCTGTCGTCACGTTGTCGACGCTTCCGGCCGCCAAGGTGTTGTTTATGCCGAGGATCTCGAACACATTCTGGCCAATGCCTGTGAAGGTGTTGTCCACGATCTTCAGGTTGTCGTTCTCTCCAAAGAAACGCAGGGCGTCGGTGGTCGTGTTTTTGATCACGTTGCCAGCGATGACGACATTGTCGTTGTTGTCGGAGTTGAACTGAATGCCGTCGTCGACATTCGTGATCTTGTTGCCCGCGACCACCACGTCCGTGTTGTCGCCCTGGAAGAACACGCCATCGTTGGTCATGTTCGAGATGGTGTTGCCCGCGACCACCACGTCGGTGTTGTTGCTGCCGAAGTCCACGCCGCCGAGCGCGTTAAGGATGGTGTTGCCAGCGACCACCACGTCGGTGTTGTTGTTGTCAAAATTGACGCCGATACGAGCCACATTCGATATCTCGTTGTCAGTCACCCGCACATTCGAGCTTCCACCTGTTTCGAAAATAACGCCGTCCCGGCCCACATTCTTGATGGTGTTGTACGACACGATCACGTTCCTGCTGTCGGACTCAAACTCAATACCGCCCCGGTCGATGTTTCGGATGGTGTTGTGCGTCACCCAGACGTTGGCATTCCGGTCATCGAAGAAGATGGCATCATTAAAGACGTTGTCCGAGATGGTGTTGTGCGTCACCCAGATGTTCGAGTTGTCGTCGTCGAAGCGTACCCCAAAGCTGGTGATGTCTGTAATTTCGTTGCGTGTGATCGACACATTGCTGTTGTTGGAGCCGAAACGAACGGCGTCGCCACCGATGTCCTTGAACGAGTTTTGCTCGATGACGATATTATCGAAGTTATCGAGAGCGAAAACACCGTGATTGTTGAAGATGGCGCCACCCGTGCCCCCACCGCGAATATTCAGTCCGGCCACATGGGTATTATTGTTGAGAGTGATAACACCGGTCCCAACAGTATTGTCATCGGAGAAGAGCGTTGGGCGTTTTCCCGGTGCGGTGAAGGGCACCACTTCGCCGGTTTTACGCCCGCGAATGAGGATGGTTGAGGCACCACCCTGGACGGTCTGGTTGCTCTGAAGGGCCTGGCCGTCGGTGGCTGAGACGTCGATCCTCTTGTTGCCCTTCTGTACGATAATCAGGCGATTGCCGCCCTTGTTAACGGCACTTGCAAGCTGGTTGGCGTTCTTGGCGAAGCTGACGGAGTTCAGCGCCACGTCGGTGGCGTCATCTATTGCGCCTTCCGTCGTCACGGTCGTGTCGGTGCGCTCATCTGTCACGATGTCGGTGTCGCGCTCAAGCCCGTCCGTCATGCGCAACTCTTGTGCGCTCAAGGATGCCGTGCGCACGGCCGCGTCGGACCCGCGCCCGCCGAAGGGAATGCGTAATCTCGCACCGATCTCGAATTTGGTGTCGCGGACGTCGTCGTATGAGAGTTCGCTCTCGATGGTAAGGCGCGAACCGGGAAGCGATGCAATCACGTCGTTGATGCGGTATTCAAGCCGCCCCTTGGGTCCCGCGATCGCGTCCCTGGCGTCGTCATTGTCGAACCAGAACCCGCCCGCATAAGCGCGCAATTCATGACGCTTGGCCGCTGCCGGAGTACCTTTCAATCCACCACCGCCGCCGCGGTTGCCACCGAACAGGAGAATGCCTGCTTCTGCATCGAAGCCGTAAAGTGCAAGTTCGCGCTCAACCGTGTTGGTGCCTTCCACAAGGATGTTGTTGCCCTGAAGCAGCGCCTGGAAGGTGTTCACATTGGTCACGGTCTCGGAGTCTTCGAGCGGCACGTAACCGTTGGCGCGGAAATCGAACCGCTCAGAAAGCGCTTCGATACCGAATGAGATCTGATTGAAGGTATTGTCGTTGGTGGTTTCGCGAATATCCCATCCGCCCCACAGGCCCAGATTCCAGCCAGACGGCATCATCTGCCGGTAGCCAAGCGCCACATTGGCTTCCTGGACATCGTCTTCGAAGAATTTGCCGCGCGCATCAAGGAAAAACAGCGTGGTTGCCGACTGCATCAGCGGCGTGAACAGGACGATCTCGCCACGGCTTGAATCGTCCGTGCCGTAATAGCCGCCAAGCTCCCACCAGCCCACGAACTTGTTGGGAGACCCGACAGGGGCGCCAATGTCGCCGCCCGCTCGCACCGGAGTGATGGTCAGGAACGCAATGGCCACAAAAATAAGTGACCAAGCTGCCAGACGTGTGAGATGCGCCATCATCACCAAGCCCCCGATATGCTGCCTCGCGTTTGTTTTTATACGGTTTTCTGCACCGACCTTATCCTTTACCCCAATGGCCTGACAACGGACCCGCCCCGGAATCGACCGTTTGTGCACACGACACGGCCACAATTGGTCCGTGCTGTTGCGGAAATGATACAACTTTGGAGGGAGTCTACGCCAAAGAGGCAGGATTCTCTCTTAAGGGTTGTAGTGGAACTGCCGCCGGGCGTGGGAATTCGCGCGCCGGAACCTCCATCACACCCCAAACAAAAAGCCCCGCTGATGCCGCGGGGCCTTTCGCTTTTTCCCTCAGTCCGCGCGTCAGTTACATCCGGCACGGTCTATGAATGTCTGGTTGCCGCAGGAGCCGCCAAGCTCCTACCAGCCGATAAATGCGTTGGGGGGTCCAACCGTCTCGCCGCCTGCACGCGCCGGCGTGACATTCAGAAACGCGAACGCCAAGCATGCAAAAATTATCGCCGCCAGATGGTTGTAACGGACCGTCATCCTGGACTCCCCCGATGCGGCACATAACGCATTACTGGGATGGAGCTTAGGCCAAAGCGAACTGATTCGGCTACCGGCAGCCGAGCGAAAAGACTCAAGGCGGCTGATTTGCCCCGTAACCGGTGCGGGTCGGCAAGCAAAACAATTTGGCGTTGCAGGTGCTGGTTGTCGCGGAAGTCAGCGCCCGGTGAGGGGGCCTACCCACAGAGCGTGGGCGCTCCCGCGTCGTGATCACGGGTCACCCGGCTCGCCGACTGGCCGATGATTTTTCCCTCCTGCACCAAGACCGCGCCATAGCCCCTGTCGCCCGCCTCGACGCCGCGCTGCTTCATCTCGAAGGCGCGCGCGATAAAGGCCGCGTCGGTCTGGGACGCAGGTTGGGGAATGGGTTCAAGAACGTCCTTGCCCGCAGCCGCAAGCGCGCTCGCCCCATAGGGGGCCAGCAGCACAGGCGCGCAACTGATGGAGGTGATGAGGGTTCGTCTGGAGAGGGGGCAAGGCTTGTGTGTGTTCCTTTCGCTGCGTCGCGGACGCACCCATCATGTCATGTGAGTGCGCAATCGGGCAGCCCTCTGCCGTTTTCATCGAAGATGGTGTTGCTCATGTGCGCGGTTACCAAACCCTTCACGCCAAAGCGCTCCTTGTCGCAACACCGGCCGCTTTTAAGCGATACGTGTGCCTCAGCAATCGGCGCCGAAATCTGCGAAAGGGCGGTTCGCTATTTTTTACCAAAGCCCCCTCTCACAAACATGTGTCTACTCTTTGTTGCAAATGACTGGCATTTGCAATTAATGCATGGTCTTCTTTCAGGCCTTGTTGGGAATTCGCGAGGTGAAGCTCATGTCGAAATGGATTGTCCAATGTCTTTTGGCGGGTCTCGCCGGGTTCGCGTCCCCTGCCCTCGCCGCCGGTGATCTGACCAAACAGACGCCAGTGGAGGTGCGGGTGGAACTCGGCACCGCGGGAGGCGCACACACATTCACACCCAGTAATCTGACTTTCGAGACGGGCAAGCTCTACAAGCTGGTGCTGACCAACCCGAGCCGCATCAAGCATTATTTTACTTCGCCGGGTCTGGCATAAAGCGTGCATACGCGAAAAGTTCAGGTGGTCGACACCGGCGGGACCAAGGCGGAAATCAAGGGCGTGATCAGCGAGATCGAGGTCTATCCCGGCGGCACCGCGGAATGGTGGTTTGTACCGGTTGCGGCGGGAAATTTCAGCGATTTGCATTGCCACATCAAGGACGGTGACGGGCGCACCCACGCGCAAAAAGGCATGACCGGAACGGTCACGATCAGGTAGGCAGACGGCCTGTTCAGCGACACCGCCCAGCCATGGGACTGGGTTGATCCCCGTCTCGCAAAGTGACGGTGTTGGACACCCCAAGGCGATGCATGGTCCCAAATCGCGGACAGATTCGGAGACCAGCGCTCGGTCTATGTGCCGAGAAGGAATTCCATAACACCGTTCCATTGGGTCGCAATCACGACCATGCCAAGCACGCTGAGTATTATTGCGGCACCAAAAAGGAGCGCTGCCGAATAACGGAATACATTGCTGACGATCTGCATTGGCTTTCTCACTTTGCTGGTTTTATTTGGCTGAAATCGCGGCAAGCGCGGCGGAAAAGGCCATCGGCTCGGCGGGAAACTCTACGGTTTCACTGCCGCTTTCCGATATGGCATCCACCTTCATCAAACGGCCTGTCCGGCAGAGGTTATCCCGACAGGTTATGGCGCCGGCACCTGTGGAACAGGACAGGACCGGGCCCCATTGAACGCCCCGATCGTTGTATGCCCATGACAGTTCGAAGCGGCCTCCCTGCCGGGTGCAGGCCTTGTGCAACGCGAGATGTTGCAACGCCGGGCCTTGACCGGCATGGGCGGTTGACCCGGATCTTGATTCAACCGCCGCGGCGGCGGCGACCACGCCACCGACTGCCAGTGCCACGGCGAGGATGCGGGTTCCGCGGTTGCGCACGGAGCTCTTTGTGAGGTTCGCCATATCTCTTTTCTCTCCAGCTGTTTGTGTTCAGTGATCGGCGAGGGCATCCAACCCTTTCGGCCGATTTTCGGCCCTCCGGTCGGACATGTGCGACCATCGCAGCCTGCCTTTCTTTGCTTCATCAGCAGATAGGGAGTGCCTGTTGAAATCGGCGTGGAAATTGGCGTGGAAATTTCTTTGGCAACCGTGGAAAGTGCAAAACATGCCCTGACACGTGCGCCTCACGACAAACACAGTCTTTTGTTTTGTCCCGCTGACGTCACAGACGCGGGCCACAGGAGGGCGCAATGATCGAACTCTATGAATATCCGCCGACGCGCTCGCAGAGGGCAAAATGGGCGCTTGAGGAACTGGGGCTCGACTATGAGTCGTGCGTCGTCGATTTGATGAAGGGCGAGCAGAACACCGACAGCTACAGGGAGCTGCAGCCTTTGGGTTCAGTCCCCGCGCTCAAGGCGCCCGACTATGCGATGTTTGAGTCCGTGGCCATCGTGATGCAGCTCATCGACGAGCACCCGGAAAAGGGACTGGCGCCCGCGCCCGGCTCACCCGAGCGCGCGGCCTACTACCAGTGGAACGTGTTTGCGGCGGCGGAACTCGATCCAGCCGTCATGATGTTCTTCGACAATACGCTGCGCCCGCTTGAGGGAATGCGCCCGCCCGGAACGCCTCATGACGCGGGGCTCGCGGAACGGGGACGGCGGGAATTTGAGGCGCTTGCGGAGATCCTCTCAAGGGCGCTTGACGGACGCAACTATCTCGCAGGTTCCGACTTTTCCGGCGCCGACATCACTATTGGCCATAGTTGTTTCATGGGGGTGAAGGTCGGGTTGATGGCGCAAGGTGATTACCCCGTGCTCGACGCCTATTTTGGCAAGCTGCAGGAGCGGGAAGCG
>Ga0209633_10000371_pt1 | contig 53270 bp, 52 predicted proteins | sample Cruoilmetagenom1_FD_187290 | JGI IMG/M metagenome (GOLD analysis project Ga0209633, IMG submission 187290) | Oil polluted marine microbial communities from Coal Oil Point, Santa Barbara, California, USA - Sample 1 (SPAdes) (version 2) | ecosystem: Environmental > Aquatic > Marine > Oil seeps ... | reverse complement strand
TGAAAATTCGTGCTGTAATTCGGATATTCTTTGTAATTTCATACCTAAGAAAAAAGAAAAACCCCGTTTTTATGGCTTTATGCCTGAATTCGGGGTTTGGTTTCTCTAAAATACAACTTATTTCGCTAATTTCCAAATGTTTATTTACTTATGAAAGTGCCTAAAAAAACCCTTACCAAATCGGCAAGGGTTTTTTAGGTTAATTGATTTTGGTAATTTTTATTTTTTCAATAGATCTCTAATTTCAGCCAATAAATCTTCTTGAGAAGGTCCCGCCGGAGCAGCTTCTTCAACAGGTGCTTTTGTTTTGTTATAGGCTTTAACAATCATGAACATTACAAACCCAACAATGATCAAATTTACAAGCGTATTGACCCATGCACCCCATCTAATAGCGTTTTCAGCAACAAATCCATCAGCCCCTTCTACTCCTGAAGCTTCGGTAAGAACAACTTTTAAGTTTGCAAAATCAACCCCACCGGCAAAATGACCAACTACAGGCATAACAATATCATTTACAAATCCATTCACTACAAGTCCAACGGCTCCTGCCATGATAACCGCAACGGCAAAATCAATAACATTGCCGCTCATAATAAAATTCTTAAATTCTTTAAACATGATTATTTAGTTTTATAGGTTAATAGTATGCTAATATACAAAAATTAACAATTAATTAACAATTCTTTTTACACGTTGAGAAATAGCGGTTAAAATTTCATACGAAATAGTATTGATCCTTTTTGCTAAATCGTCAACAGTACTTTGATTGTCAAAAACAATAACCTCATCACCTTCTTTGCAATTGATATCAGTAATATTAACCATAATCATATCCATACAAACATTACCAATTATTGGTGCTTTTTCACCTAGTATGGTTACATATCCTTTACCATTACCAAATGCTCTATGAATACCATCAGCATGACCTATGGGTATGGTGGCAGTTTTTATCAATTTATCTGATATAAAAGCCCTGTTATAACCTACAGATTGATCTTTTTCAATAGTGTGAATCTGAGAAATAATGGACTTTAATGCAGCTACATTCCTTAATTTTTTGGTATGCAATTCATCATTAGCAAACCCGAATAAACCAATACCCGCCCTAACCATATCAAAATGGGCTTCTGGGTAATTTAAGATGCCCGAAGTATTTGTCATGTGTAGTATGGGCTTATATTCTAATTTTAATGTCAATTGATCTGTAACCTTTTTAAAAGTATTAATTTGATGTTTAGAAAAATCTTTTTCACTCTTATCTTCACTCGCCGCTAAATGTGAAAAAACAGAGGTGATTTTTACAGACTTGGTGTTTTTAATTGAAGAAATAATCATATCAATATCGTTTTCTGAAAACCCCAATCTATTCAGGCCGGTATTAAATTTAATATGAATTGGATAATTTTTTAGATGCTGAGATTCGCCTTCTTGAATAAAAGATTCCAACACTCTTTTACTGTAAAGGTTTGGTTCTAAATGATGTTCAATTAGGGTCCTAAAATCAATAATTTGGGGATGTAATACTAATATAGGTGTTTTTATTCCGGCATCTCTTAAAGAAACACCTTCTTTTGCATAGGCCACAGCAAAATAATCAACGTTTAAATTTTCTAATTTTTTAGCAATTATACTGGCATCGGTTCCATAACCAAATGCTTTTACTACAGCTAATATTTTGGTATTTTGATGAAGTGTAGATGTAAGATATTCAAAATTATGCTGCAGTGCATTTAAATCTATTTCCAAAATGGTTTGGTGAACTACAGCCATCTATTGCTTTTCTTTAGGAGAAATTTTTTGAGCATCTTTAACATCCATTTTACTAACTTTTTCTTGTAAAAGTTCTTTATAATAAGCCGCTCTGCTTAAGGGCTCATATTCTTCAGTTTCTCCTAAAAACACAACATTATCATTTTTAACCTTTCTATGACTATAATGTGCTAGATTCCCTGTTTTTGTACATACCGCGTGTACTTTGGTAACATACTCAGCAGTAGCCATTAACCCGGGCATAGGACCAAAGGGATTGCCTTTAAAATCCATATCTAATCCGGCAACAATAACTCTAATACCTCTATTCGCCAAATCATTACATACTGCTATAATTTCATCATCAAAAAACTGAGCTTCATCAATACCAACTACATCAACATCAGTGGCCAAAATTCTGATATTTGCGGCCGCAGGAACAGGGGTTGAACGTATTTCATTTGCATCATGAGACACCACATTATCATCATGATATCTAATATCAATTTCCGGTTTAAAAATCTCAATTTTTTGCTTGGCAAATTGAGCCCTTTTAAGCCTTCTTATCAACTCTTCTGTTTTACCGGAAAACATAGAACCACAAATTACTTCTATCCAACCAAATTGTTCTGCTTGATTTACGGTATTTTCGAGAAACATTTTGTAATTTTCAGGCTTGAAAGGTGAATACTATTTTTTTCGATTTAAAAATCTGAAACAAATTTATTAAAAAATTAGTCCTACTTAATAAATAAAAGCATCATTTTATGCACAAAAAACTAGAAGCTGAGCTAGTGAGTCTAGCTCACAGCATTTTACAAATGAAAAACAGAGATGAAGTTGTCGCTTTAAAAGAGAAAGCCAGACTGGTCTATGAAAAATTATCTGTGCTTGCTTTTGTTGATGATTATATAGTAACAACACCAAATATACAAAAGACGAAAGAAGAGTTGATAAAGGATATTGAAACTGAATTTGATAAAAAAGAAGTTGTAAAACCACAGGTTAAAGAAATTGAAAAAGTTGCAAGTCCTGCTATTAAACCCATAGAGACACAGGCAGAAGAACGTAATGATGAAAACATCTTTGAACCTACATTTGATAAGGTTAAAATTGATATTGGAAGTCTAAAACCTAATCAAATTAGCTCAAAAGAAGAATTTAAAGATTCTGTTTCGGCAGATAAAACGGCAACACTTTTTGACGAGGATGTTGAAAAAATTAATGAAAAGAAAACTTTAAATGATAAGTTGTTTACCACAACCATTCAAATTGGGCTTAATGATAGAATTGCCTTTGTAAAACATTTGTTTAATTTTAGTCAAGCCGATTTTAATAGAGTCTTATCGCAACTCAATACCCTAAAATCTGAAAAAGAAGCAAAAGATTTTATTTATAAGCAGATAAAACCAGATTATGATTGGACAGGTAAAGAGGAATATGAAGAACGTTTAATATCAATAATTGAAAGAAAATTTTCTTAAAGTATCTAACATAATTAAAACAATAAAAAACATACATGAAAGCATTAGATTTTAACACTTTATTTGACCAAGTAATAAAAAAATATCATATTAAAGATACTGTTGATCAGTCTTTTGAAAACTCTTATGATAATAATACTTTGGAGCATTTATTATATAGAAAATCATGGATTGACACTGTACAATGGCATTATGAAGATATTATCCGTTTACCGGATATCGATCCTGTAGAGGCTTTAACTTTAAAACGTAAAATTGATGCCTCTAACCAGGATAGAACAGATATGGTAGAATATATTGATAGTTATTATCTCAATACACAGAAAGATGTAAAAGTTCAACCCGATGCTAAAATTAATACTGAAAGTCCTGCTTGGGCGATAGACAGATTATCTATACTTGCCCTAAAAATTTATCATATGAAAGAAGAAGCAAATCGTGAATCTGCTTCTGAAGAACATCGGTTTAGTTGTCAGCAAAAGCTCAATATTTTACTAGAACAACGTAAAGATCTATCTTTGGCGATTGACGATTTATTGACCGATATTTCTAATGGAAAAAAATATATGAAAGTGTATAAACAGATGAAGATGTATAATGATGATGAGTTGAATCCGATGCTTTATAAAAAGAAGTAAAGGTTAGATGATTAAGGGAACACTTTATTTTTCCAAATTTATTAGCATTTGTTGTTCTATAACACTTTTAGGTTGTAATACCGCCTATGTTACAAAACCTTTTATAGGAGATAAGGCTCCGTTAAAACCAGATTATCAACTTGAAGGTAATTGGGCAGTTTTACCATTAAAATCCTCGCTAAAAATTGCGGCGTTGACCACTACTTCAGCTTCTGAACTAGATGCTGATGTGTTTTATGTATATCCAACATTAATGATCAATAAAAAGGATAATCGTTGGAATATTGCCACAAATGACAGTGTACAGAATTCAAAAGTTTTACGTACAGCCGTTCGTTTTCAAGCCTCTGCCTGGGCGACCTCTGGCAAATTATACGTTCCTTTATATCGTCAAGCTCATTTGCGAGCCTATTACCATCTGGAAAATGGAGGTAAAGAAGCATTAACTCTTGCATATAGTGATGTTAAAGCAGCTTTTGAAGTGTATTTGGAAAAATATAATAATGGCAGGCCAATAATTATAGCCGGCCATAGCCAAGGCTCAACCCATTGTAGACTGTTATTAAAAGAATTTTTTGATGACAAACCCCTTCAGAATCAATTAATAGCGGCATATATTCCCGGAATAGGTATTAAAAAAAATGAATTTAAAACGATTAAGATCATGACAGCACCAACTGAAACAGGAGGTTTTGTTTCATGGAATACCTATAAAAGAAGAAAGTTTCCTGAAAGTTATAACAGATGGTATAAAGGTAAGGTAACTTCCAATCCTGTTACATGGGATACTATTAAACGCACAAAACGAGAAGATCATAAAGGGTTTTTATATAGCAATGGTAAAATGTACGACAAAGCATTAAAAATTGAAGTAATTGATGGAATGGTTTGGACAACCTTACCCAGATTTCCACATCGACTTTTTGCTGTTTTTAAGAAAAATTACCATGTTGGAGATATCAACTTATTTTGGGCAGATATTCAAAAAAATGCTGAGTTGAGAGTTGAAAGTTGGTTGGAGAAACGTAAGAATTAGCTTAGGATTTCTTTCAAGGCATCAACATTTTTTTTACTATTTCCTACAAAAATAGTATCGTCTATAATAATTACAGGTCGTTTTAAAAAGGTATATTCCTCTATAATCAATTGCTTATAATCTTTTTCTGTTAAGACCTGATTTTTTAAATCCATAGCCGCATACTTTTTAGACCGTTTGCTAAATAATGCCTCATAACTTTTAGTAAATGCATGCATTTCTTCTAATTGCTTTACTGTTATAGGTTCTGATTTGATCTCTTGTAACAAAAATTCATCAGTATTTAGAGATTTTAAAATTCTTCTACAAGTATCACAAGTCTTTAAATAATATATTTTTTTCATTTTTATAATTTGAAAGATAAAATTAATACGATTTAATTTTAAAACAATACTTTTATGCTTTAAAAAATCAAATGGAAAAACAATTTGAAATCTTAAAGGCAAATAGGCTTATTATTCTCAAGGTAATTGAGAATTATTCTTTAGAACAACTCAATAAAATACCTCATGGATTCAAAAACAATCTAGCATGGAATATTGCCCATTTGGTAGTTACACATCAATTATTATGTTATAAATTATCTGATTTGCCTTTACAGATACCCAATGAGATGGTTGAAAAATACCAAAAAGGTACAATTCCTAAAAGTGATGTAACTAAGCATGAGTTCGATACAATTAAAACACTCTTCTTATCTCAAGTAGATAAATTTGAAGAAGATTATAACAATAATGTATTTAAAACATACAGCTCTTATTTAACTAGTCCAAAAGTTGCCTTAAATAATATTGATGATGCCATACACTTTAATAACTTTCATGAGGGCATTCACTTGGGTTATATATTGGCATTAAAAAATTCATTTTAATTTATGGACTATTTTGCAATTGCTACGATACTTATTGTCCTTTCAGCTGTTTTTGGATATATTAATGTAAAATTCATAAAACTGCCGGATACTATCGGTTTAATGGTAATTACTATACTTTTTACCTTAGCAGTTTTAGCCTTAAGTTATTTTGATGATACCTTATTATTGAAAGAAAAAGAACTTATTTCTCAAATAGATTTTAAAACGGTATTATTAGATGTAATGCTGAGTTTTTTACTGTTTGCAGGAGCCTTACATACAAATTTTCAACAATTAAAAATTCAGAGAAAACCTATTTTAATATTTGCGACTATAGGCACATTAGTTTCTACTTTCTTGGTTGGAGTTTTTGTTTTTTATGTCTTGAAATTAGTAAACCTCGAAGTAGATTTTATTTACTGTTTACTTTTTGGGGCTTTAATTTCACCTACGGATCCAATTGCGGTACTGGGAATTTTAAAAAAGGTTGGTGCACCAAAAAATTTAGAAACAAAAATTGTAGGAGAATCCTTGTTTAATGATGGTGTAGGCGTGGTTATATTTTTAACTATATATCAAATTGCTCAAGGCGGACATGATATTTCTGCTCTTCATATTGCCGAATTGTTTTTTGTTGAAGTTATAGGTGGAATTGCATTGGGTTTTGCCATAGGATGGATTACCTATAGACTATTAAAAAGTATTGACGATTATGATATAGAAGTCATTATAACAATTGCAGCAGTTATGGGCGGTACTTTAATTGCTCAGCATTTTCATTTATCAGCACCTTTAGCTATGGTAACAGCGGGCTTGATTGTTGGTAATGATACAATGAGAGAGTCATCTATGAGCGAAATAACAGAGCAATACGTTGACAAATTTTGGGAACTTATAGATATCTTGCTCAACACCATTTTGTTTGTTATGATAGGAATGGAAATTTTAGTACTTACTTTTAATAGCACTTATATTTTAGCAGGGTTTATAATAATTCCGGTGTTATTGGTTGCTAGATATTTATCATTACTATTGCCTATAAAAATATATGCTAAAAAATTGGATTTTGTACCTAGAACAAATTTAATTATGACTTGGGGTGGATTACGCGGTGGTATTTCTATAGCCTTGGCTCTTAGTTTAACTGAAGTAATGGAACGCGATCTGTTTTTAGTAATTACGTATATTGTTGTTGTATTTTCAATAATAGTACAAGGTCTATCCGTAGGAAAATTAATTAAAAGATTTGCAAAATAACAATGAAATGCCACATGCTTAGCTTATCTAACACTACAAGTTATGGCTAATATGGATGTTCTAATTGACTAATAAAAATTAATAAAAATAAAAAAATGAAATTCAATACTAAAACTATACATGGAGGGCAAAAACACGATCCATCAACGGGAGCAGTAATGCCTCCAATCTATCAAACATCTACATATGCTCAGCGTAGTCCGGGTGACCATAAAGGGTATGAATATTCAAGAGCTGCAAACCCAACCCGAACGGCATTGGAAAATAATTTTGCTGCTATTGAAAACGGAACACATGGTTTTGCTTTTTCGTCGGGATTGGCAGCTATAGATTGTGTACTCAAAATGTTGAACCCCGGTGATGAAATTATTGCTGGTGACGATTTATATGGCGGTACCTATAGAATGTTTACAAGAATGTTTGAGAAATATGGGTTGAAATTCCATTTTGTAAATATGGAAGATGCGATTAATGTGGAAAAGTTCATCAATACTAATACAAAATTGATTTGGTTAGAAACACCTACAAATCCCTTAATGAAAATTGCTGATATTCAAGAAATATCATCTTTAGTAAAAACTAAAAACCCAAATATTTTAATTGCTGTAGATAATACTTTTGCCACACCTTATTTGCAATTGCCTTTAGACCTAGGTGCAGATATTGTTATGCATTCTGCCACGAAGTACCTTGGAGGCCATTCTGATGTAGTTATGGGAGCATTAATGGTTAAAGATAGTAAACTGGCAGAAGAAATTCATTTTATTCAATTTGCAGGTGGAGCCATTGCAGGTCCTCAAGATTCATTTTTAGTATTAAGAGGGATAAAAACCTTACATATCAGAATGCAACGCCATTGTGAAAATGGAATGGCAATTGCTAAATTTTTAAGTACGCATGATAAGGTAAAAGAAGTATATTATCCGGGGTTAGAAACGGATAAAAATTATCTAATTGCTAAAAAACAAATGAATGATTTTGGAGGTATGGTTTCTTTTAGGTTAAAGGATGAAAGCCAAGCTGCAGCGTTTAAGGTTTTAGAAAATTTTAAGGTATTTACGCTAGCTGAATCTTTAGGAGGTGTTGAAAGTTTGGTAAATCACCCTATAACTATGACACATGCATCAATTCCTGAAAAAGAAAGAGAAAAAATAGGTATTACCGATTCGTTAATTCGATTAAGTGCGGGAATAGAAGATATTGACGATCTAATTGAAGATTTAAAAAATGTTTTAATCTAATATCCTCCTGCAAAAGTTTCCATATCGAAAACAACACCAACACTAAAAAATATTAGAGTATCATTAAATTTGTTTTCAGAAACTTTAGCATCTAGACCATCGTATTTATTAGAGAAAAAATATTGCCAACGAGCATCTAAAACTAGGTCAAAACTATCTAGTTTATATCTTGTTCCGGCACTTAATGTTAGTGAGAAAGTGTTGTCTTTTTCTACAAACACACCATCATTTGCCCATTTTTCGGGTAATACATCAGGGTTTGTAGTCCAGTCTCCTAAATCAGAAGTCAGTTCCGGGTCAAACATATTAAATTGAAGACCTGCACCAATATAAGGGGCGAACTTTATATCGTCATTAAATAATAGACCATAATCCTCTAAATTTTTAAAATGAAACTCTAAACCGGTACCAATATTGAAAGATTTAGTTTTCCCCTTCATGGCCCTAAGCTTATCAGCCTCGGAATTTAAAGAACCTTCTGCAACATAACGCCCTTTGTGTTCTAAACTATTATTAAAATAGTAAGACAGTTCGGTTTTTAATTTAAAATGATCTGAGAAAAAACTAGCACCATTTCTCCAATTATAGTTACTTCCATAAAAATTTAAATAATGAACAGCTGCTATTCCAAAACTGGTTGGTGTGCTACTTGGTAAATGATGTCTCTCTCCATAATCCGTTTGCATAGTAACCGGACCTGCAGTAAAGCCAAATTCATGACTTACTTCTAATTGAGCAAAAGTGTTTGATATAGAAAAAAGTATGAATAGTATTAATATCTTAAGAGTTGATTTCATGTACTTTCCCATTTTGGTCGCAATTTACTAAAAAATATGCAATAGCCTTAATAAAAACTCCATTTCATTAAAAATATTGTTTAATCTACAAAATTACTCATTTGGACTCCAAAAAACAGCCTTAAAATCAATAATTTTTGAATTTTCAACTATAACACCCTCACTCTCTAACAATTGTTGCATTAAATTAATGCCATCAAAATGATGTTTACCTGTTAAAAGGCCTTGTTTATTTACAACTCTATGGGCAGGAACTGTATCATCGTTATGGCTTGCATTCATAGCCCAACCAACCATTCTGGCTGATCTGGCAGCTCCTAAATGCTTTGCTATTGCACCATAAGAAGTTACTCTTCCATAAGGGATTTTTCGAGCAATTTTATATACTTTATCAAAAAAATTATCTTCTTTAGGCATCAAAAAATAAAATTCTAAGGTACAAAATATTTATAATTTATAATGGGTTCTAAATTTAATATATGTAATGGCTTTTTTTTGTTCTAAAAATTGTCTTTCATAAAACGTTTTGGTAAGTGTAGCTTCTGTGGGGCTATGATTATTTTTATAAATATCATGATGTGCATATATTATTTCATGTTTACCTTCTTGTAATAAACCCAAAGTATATCCATGTAAAAATTCACTGTCAGTCTTTAAATGTACAATCCCCTTATCCATAAGGATCTGTTGATATTTCTTTAAAAAATCAGGATTGGTTAAACGATGTTTCATTCGTTTAAATTTAATTTGAGGATCAGGAAAAGTAATCCAAATTTCACTAATTTCATTTGCAGAAAAACAAAGATCTATGAGTTCAATTTGGGTCCTTAAAAAAGCTACATTGTTAAGTTTCTCGTCTATTGCTGTTTTGGCACCTCGCCAAAAACGAGCTCCTTTTATATCTATACCAATATAATTAAATTCCTTGTTTTGTCTGGCTAGGGCAATAGAATATTCACCTTTACCACAACCTAATTCTAAAATAATAGGTTTATTATTTTTAAAAAATGTATTCCATTTTCCTTTTAAATGAAAACCATCAAAAATTTCTTGACGAGAAGGTTGTACAACATTAGAGAACGTTTCATTTTCTAAAAAACGTTTTAATTTATTCTTACTTCCCAAAATTTATAAATTGAAGAAAATTATTGTTCGCCTGCCCTACTTTGCTTTGACATTTGACCAAGCCAATAAAATGCAGCTATAAAACCAGTAACTACCAGAACCACATTTACAGCATTTGAAGCATACCAACCGTCGGTAAACCTAAAAACATCATAAACTTTAAAAGCAATGTCTGTACAAAAATCACCAAAAGCTCTAAAAATATTGTTTGCAATCATATCTTAAGTATATTTACAGGGCAAAAATATGAAATTATACGAATGATTGCTACTTTTTTTAATAAATCAACACCATTAGAAAAACTTTCTGTTATTATTCTATTGTCATTGGTGGTCGTTGTTGATGTTTTTTCAACGAATGCAGTAGATTTGAACTTCATTTTTTTTGCTAAAAAAATTGCAGTTTTAATTTTCCTTTTTGTAAATCTTTTTTTGGTTCAATTCATTTCAAAAAAAAACGGTTTGAGAAAGGAAAATGCCTATGATATATTATTGGTAGTAATTTTCATCGCAATGTTTCCTCTAATTACTGTAAACAATGCTATATTAGTATCTCATTTTTTATTGTTATTAGCATTTAGAAGAATCTACAGTTTAAGAACTATAAAAAATACAAAAGAAAAATTATTTGATGGCTCATTATATATTGGTTTAGCCGCAATTGTTTATCCTTGGTCTATTTTTTATTTATTTTTACCTTATTCAGCTATTATAGCTTTCAATAAACGAACAGTTAGAAATGTAATAATACCCTTGGTGGGTGCGATAACACCAATTTTTATCTACGGTACTTATTTATTTCTGACTGATAATTTAGACAGTGCATTTATACAACTAGACACTAGTTTTTCATTTGGAACTTATAATTCTCTACAATTATTAATACCAATAACTTTAATATTAGGATTTCTAATTTGGACTATTTTCCCAACAACTATAAAGATAATTACCGTAAATAATGAATTAAAAAATTCTTGGTATTTAATACTAAGTCATTTAATTATTAGTATTTTTATTCTTATACCTTCACCTGTTAAGAATGGTGCAGAATTCTTATTTTTATTCTTCCCTCTCGCTATAATTTTTACAAATTATTTACAATTAGTAAATGAAAAGTGGTTTAAAGATGTTTTTTTATATGTATTTCTAGGCGTTGCTATATTGGGATATTTCTTATAATTTTATTCCGTAAGATAAATCTCCTGCATCTCCTAAACCCGGAACAATATAACCTCGGTCATTTAATTTTTCATCTACAGTAGCAATCCACAAATGAGTGTTTTCCGGAAATATTCTATTTACAAAACTAACACCATGCTCTGATCCTATAACAGCAACGATATGAATCTGTTTTGGGGTACCATGCCCTTTTAATGCTTTAAGCACATTTTCTAAAGTTTTTCCGGTGGCTAGCATTGGGTCAGCTAGTATTAAAGTTTTGTTTTCTATTGATGGAGATGCCAAGTATTTTACAATAACCTCAAAATCGTCACTGTCGTTAGGATGATGTCTATATGCTGATATAAATGCATTTTCTGCTGTATCAAAAAAATTTAAAATACCAAGATGTAAAGGTAGACCTGCACGTAAGATAGAGCATAAAACAAGATCAGTATCAGGCAATGATGTATTTTTACTACCTAATGGTGTTTGTACCGTTTTGTTTGTATAATTTAAAGTTTTACTTAATTCATAACTTAAAATTTCTCCAACACGCTCAATGTTTTTTCTAAAACGAAGGGCATCTTGTTGGATATTAACATCTCTTAATTCTGAAATAAATTGATTTAAAAGTGAATTTTTTTCTTCAAAATTGTGAATTATCATAAAAATACTATTTACACAAAAGTACACTTTTACACCAAATTTTTATTGATTTTCTAGTGCAATAAAATTTATAAGACATAATAGGGTTAAAAGTGCAACGATTTTTTTAAAAATCGTATATTTACAACTTATAATTAATTTCTTTAATCAATTAAAACAAAATTAAACTATGGGATTATTTTCATTTATTAAAAATGCCGGAGCTAAAGTTTTTGGCATAGGAAAAACTACTGAAGAAGAAGCTGCAGAAGATGCTTCAAAAGCAAAAGAGCTTGCAAATTTAAAAGCAGGTAAATTGGTAAATGCCGTAGAAGCATTAGGCTTTGGTGTAACAGATTTAGACATTGCTGTTGATGGTGATTTGGCTACTGTTTATGGTGCAGCTGAAAACCAAGCTACTCGTGAAAAAGTTGTATTGGTAGTCGGTAATACAGAAGGTATTGCAAGTGTAGATGATAGGATGACTACTGCTGTTCAAGAGCCGGAAGCTCAGTTTCATACTGTGGTAAGTGGAGATACGCTAGGGAAAATTGCTAAAACCTATTATGGGAATGCAATGAAATATCCTGTAATTTTTGAAGCAAATAAACCAATGTTGACTCATCCTGATAAGATCTATCCGGGACAAGTATTACGAATTCCTGCTGAAGATTAAATATGACAAATCTAAAACAAAAAAACCTCCCGAATGGAGGTTTTTTTGTTTTAGATTATTATTATAAATGAAAACGAAGTCCCAACGAAATATTACGTTGCTCTATTAGGGCGTTCTTAAAAATTGGATTTAAATCATATTTTAAATATAGCATTGTATCACCAAAACCTGTATACGCACTTAGGCCATATACAAAATTATTAGTGTTGTAATTTCTTTTAAGCTTATCTTTTACATTTTCACCTTCTATTTCGTATTTTAATTTTTGACGTGTATTTAAATTAAACCCTGCATAGCCACCAAACCCAAATCTAAATTTTTTTGTGTTAGAATATCTAATGGAATTGTCAGTTTTCCTAACTTTTGAAGGTCCTATTTCAAAATGTATAGGAAAAACCAAATTGTCCATCCTAAATTTTGCTTTTTTGAGATCATGCTCAAATTCTTGCAATTCAGTTTGACCATTGTTAGAAACAAAATATTGATTTCCGGTCGGTTTTAATCCATTAAATTGAAAAGACAAACCATAATTTAACCTCAGAAAATTCGAATTTTTAAAGACCCTAGTTCGCCAAGCCCAACCAATTTCAAAAAATTTACTAGCTCCAATTTTATAAGGAGAATTATCTAGGGATTGATTATCTATCAAAGTATTATTCAAACCAAAAGCTACTATTAATTTTGAAGTCGTTCTATGGTCATATTTTATTTTTTTAGGTCTTTTATCCTGAATTAACATTCCAAAAACATAATCGTTATCTCTACTTTTAGCTCCAATGCCAATTTCAATGCTGACTGGGGTTAAAGAATCTTTTTTATTTAATTCTAAGACACCATCATCATTTCTTTCTAAAAGGGCAATTTTATTATCTATAATAGCAATTCTATTTTCTATATTTAAGGCCCTTTTTTTGGCAATATCTTCTTTTAAGACTTTGGCCTCATCTTCATTTATTTCTTTATTTTTCAATTGCTTATTAATGCTCTTCACTTCATTTTTTAAGGCCTCTTTTTCCTGCAAAATAATTTGCTCTTTTTGAATTTCTAATATTTTGATTTTTGAGGTATCTCCTTCTTGAGAAGTTACATTTTGAATGCTAAAAACCATTAGCATAATTATTAAATAGATATTATTTTTCATAATTGATTTAATTTTGCGATTAATTATTTCTATCGGCAACAGCAGATCTTGCTTCTACTATTCCTTTTTTAAGTAATTCAAAAAGCTTAATTCTTAAAGATTGATCTAGTTCATCTTCTACCTCATTAAGCAATGCCATGGCATTTACAGATTTGTTAGGAGTGAATATTTTATTGAACAATAATTCTTTTTGAGCCTGGGTTATTAAAGAATCTACTTCTATATCAGTCAACAATTCATTATTTTGTTCCAGAACATTAACCTTGGCCATAACTTCTGCAATTTTAATTTGTATTAGTTGTGCCTTGTTATTTTCAATCTTCTTAGTTTTAGATTCCAATTCAATAGCGTCAATTTCTGCAATTTTATTCCGTTTAGAACGACTTCTTGTAATTTCTTGTGATGTGTTTTTAATTGCATTCAATTTTTCTACTTTTTTAATTTTCTTTCTTTTTGTACCTGCCAAAGTTTTATCTTTACTATTCTCTATGATGATGTTCGATTTTGATTCGTGTTGTTCTGAATTATTTTTTTGTGAATTGACTATGATATTATCCTCTTTGGAGGTAGTTTCTTTTGAATTGTTATAAATGGTAGAAACAAGTAATAACCCTATAAAACTGGCTGCAATACCAATCCATTTGAGCCAATTTTTTTTTGGTTTTTTAGGCTCTTTTAATTGATGAGATATTTTTTGCCAGGCTTCGGAAGATGGTTTAATTTCTCGATGATTAAGTTGCTCTTTTATATGTTTTTCAAATTTATTTGCTGCCATAACCTATTATTTTTTGTTGCTTTAATTTTCCTTGAAGCAGTTTTCTTGCTTTAAATAATTGCGATTTTGAAGTGCTTTCTGTTATACTCAACATATTTGCAATTTCTTTATGTTTATATCCTTCTACTGTATAAAGGATAAAAACAGCTTTATAGCCATCTGGTAAAGCGTCAATTAATAGTTGAATATGAGCAACATCTAAGTCCGATGATTGAGAAATACTTATAATATCAGATTCAAAAACGGAATCATCATAAACAACAAATCGCTGTTTTCTTAAGTGAGAAATACACTCTCTAATCATAATTTTACGTATCCAACCTTCAAAACTACCTTCATTTTTGAATGAAGAAATATGTTTGAATACTTTTACAAAACCACTAATCATTACATCTTCGGCGAACTGTAAATCTTTTATATACTGCCTACAAACACTCAACATTTTAGAGGCATAAGTTTCAAACAATTTTTGTTGTGCATGCCTGTTTGTTAATACCGCCTTTTTAATCAGTTGTTTTTCGTTGGTATAAAATGGTATGATTTTCAATGGCTTTAGTTTCTATTAATATAGACGAGTTGAATTAAGAAATAGTTGCCTGATATCCTAAAATATTTGAAAGTAGTTGTCATTGTTCCTATAGATTTATAGAATACAAGAGCTAGGTTAGTCATTAAACTATACTTAAAATCTTTTTAAACACTTGTTCTGGAGAAATGCTTTGCATTACATCTTGATAACCCTCACAAATCTTATTGCCGTAAATTGAACAGGGTATTTTAGGATATTTTTTTAAGTCAGGTAAAATTTGATATGCCACAGGTTGATAAAATGGTGCAAACCCTGCATAAGGATGGGTGCCTCCCCAAAGGGTAACAGTTTTAATCCCTTGCATAGCCGCCAAATGAGCATTTGCAGAATCCATACTGAGCATTAGATCTAGTTTGGTAATCAATTGCAATTCTTCAGTAAAATCTAACTTACCCGCTACTGAAACGGTATTTTTAAATTTAGATTCTAGTTTTTTTAAAGCTTTAACCTCTTCTGATCCTCCACCAAATAGTAGTATTTTAAAATTTTTTGTGGTTTCAAGTTTAGTTATAACTTGTTCTAATAGATCTAAAGGATACATTTTAGATTGATGCTGAGCAAAGGGAGCAATACCAATCCATTTTAAATGATCTATACCAATAATCTGCTGTATTTTATCAGATAAATGGGCTTTTTCAGGAAATTTAGGGTTTGATAAATCTATTGTAAAACCCAAGGCTCTAAAAACATCAGCATAACGTTCATGAGAGGTTTTTAACTGCTTAAAAACTTTATTATCTGGTCTGGTTAATGCTTTTTTATCAGCCCTACCCTTAATAATTTTAGCAATATCTATCCGCTTTAGCGAGAAGAAAAAACGTACTATTTTTGAACGTAATACATTGTGTAAATCGGCTATAGCATCTAATTGCAAAGCATCTAATTCTTTATACAATCTATATAAGCCAGGCAAACCTTTATGCTTGCCTTTTATATCGGCTGAATAAAAATGGACATTGGGAATATTATCAAACAAAGGTTCTAAAAAGGCTTTAGAGACCATGGTTATTTTTACATCTGGATGTTGTTGCACCAAAGCCCGAAGCACAGGTACAACCATAGCAACATCTCCCATTGCTGAAAGGCGAATGACTAGAATATGTTTAGAAGACACAAGTTTCACGAATTATTTTGTGTAAAGTTACATCTAAATTTTTAAGAATACAGCCCTAGGCCTCTCATCCCGATAGTTATCAAGAGGGGAACCTCTTATATTTTACGAATTTTCACTAAAATTTTGTGTGAGCTAACTAAATTCCTCCCTTTTTTTGGGAGGATTAGGTTTCTAACTATTCACAATTCTATTTTGATGTTCTATGGATTCTTGATGAATTGATTTAAATATTTTTTCTATAAATTCTGAGCTTAAACCATTTTGTTCGCCCATATCAACCACTTTATTAATCACATCTTGCCATCTACTACGCTGTAAAATGGCCACATTACCATCTTTTTTTACTCTGCCAATATTCTCAACAACGTCCATTCTTTCCGTTAACAAGTCAATAAGGTTCTTATCTAACACATTTATTTCCTTGCGTAAACTGGTTAATTTTTTAAGAGAATCTTTTTCTACTACCCTGCCCTTTCTAACTTTTAGCTCTTCTGTAATAGTTTTTAATCTTGAGGGTGTAATTTGTTGTTTAGCATCACTCCAAGCATTATCAGGGTCAAAATGAGTTTCAATCATTAAACCCTCAAATTTTAAATCGAGAGCTGTTTGAGAGACTTCCAAAATACGTTCACGTTCACCACAAATATGTGAAGGATCGCAAATAATAGGCAAGGTTGGAAATCTATTTTTTAAATCAATAGGAATTTGCCATTGTGGTGTATTTCTGTATTTTGTCTTTTTAAATGATGAAAAACCTCTATGAATGGCACCTAAATTTTTAATACCAACTGCGTGTAAGCGTTCAATAGCACCAATCCATAATTCTAGATCGGGATTGATTGGGTTTTTTACCAAGACTATTTTGTCAGTTCCTTGTAAAGCATCTGCTATTTCTTGTACTGCAAAAGGATTTACTGTTGTTCTAGCTCCAATCCAAATGATATCTATATCAAATTCTAATGCTAATTTAGCGTGTTGGGCATTGGCAACTTCTATAGTAGTTAATAAGCCTGTTTCTTCTTTAACTTTGACCAACCAGGGCAAAGCTTTTACACCATTTCCTTCAAAATTTCCGGGACGTGTTCTAGGTTTCCATATGCCGGCTCTAAAAATAGTGGCATCAGTTTCTTTTAATTGATGTGCGATATTTAATACTTGTTCTTCTGTTTCTGCACTACATGGTCCTGCTATTACAAGCGGATGATTGAGTTCCATATCTTTTAACCATGTTGAAAAATTTGTTGATTCCATATTTTAGCTTAATTTTTATAAAATACAATTTGGTATTTTAACTTGTTTTTTATGTTTATTATATTACTGATATTCAAGAGATTAATTATTTAACTATACCATCTAGAATGTTTTTAATCCTGTTGGTATTTTGCATCATAGTAAAAACATCTTCATTAGATTCTTGCTCTATAAGCATTTTAAAACTTTCTAAATTCTTAATATATTCATTTAGAGATTTTAAGACATTAGCCTTGTTTTGTAAAAAAATGGGTGTCCACATTGCCGGAGAACTTTTAGCCAAACGCACTGTAGATCTAAATCCACTACCCGCCATATTAAAAATATTCTCTTCGTCGGGTTCTATTTCTAATACTGTTTTACCTAACATAAAAGAACTGATATGAGATAAATGTGATACATAAGCAATATGTTTATCATGTTCATCGGCTTGCATAAAAGTGGTACGCATTTGTAACTCATCAAATAATTGCAACGCCTTGTCGAGGATTGTTTTATCGGATGCTTTCTGTTCACAAATGATATTTATTTTATTGGTAAATAACCCACTAAAAGCAGCTTCAGGTCCTGAAAATTCTGTACCCGCAATAGGATGAGCAGCTACATAATTCTTTCTCTTAGGATGATCCTTTAATTGATTACAAACTTGTTCTTTAACCGAACCTACATCAAAAACCAAAGTATTATCACCAATAGTATCTAAAACAGATTCTGTAACTGAAGGAATAGCATCTGCAGGAACGGCTACAATAACAATATCGGCATCTGCTACGGCATGGATATCTCCTATTTCATTTGCAATGCCTAGTGCTAATGCTTTTTTACAATGTATTGGGCTTTTATCTACGCCAATAACGGTTCGCTGACTATTTTTCTTTAAATCAATAGCTAAAGATCCACCCACCAATCCTAATCCGATTACAACTATTTTTTTCATTTAATTTTTATCTTTTAAAATACGATGTAGAACATCATTCAATACTTCTTCAGTAACACATAAAGAAATTCTTATATAACCTTCTCCATTACTGCCAAAAACTGTCCCAGGTGCTAAAAAAACATCATAATCATATAATAGATTGTCAGCCATTTGTTCCGCATTTTTGCCTTTTGGTAATTTTGCCCAAACAAATAGTCCTGAAGCTTTTTTATCATAGGTACAATGTAAACTATCGGCAATTTCCCAGGCTATTTTTCTGCGTTTTTCATAAATGCTATTCAAGTTTCTAAACCAACTGTCATCTGTTTGTAAAGCTGCAATTGCTCCCTGTTGAATGCCGTAAAACATACCAGAATCCATATTGCTTTTTACCTGTAAAACGGTATTGATATTTAGTGCAGACCCTAATAACATACCAACACGCCAACCTGCCATATTAAAGGTTTTGCTAAGTGAATTTAGCTCTAGAGCTACCTCTTTTGCACCTTTTACACTTAAAATACTAAGCGGATTGTTATTTAGAATAAAACTATAAGGATTGTCATTGATTAATAAAATTTGATATTTTTTGGCAAAAACTACCAAATCTTCATATAATTTTTTAGTCGCATTTTTACCTGTTGGCATATGCGGATAATTGATCCACATGAGTTTTACTTTAGACAAATCGGTTTTCGATAAGGCTTCTAAGTCAGGATACCAATTGTTTTCATCATTCAAGTCATAATACACAGGTTTTGCTTCCAATAAATTGGTAACAGAGGTATAGGTTGGATAACCGGGATTGGGAATCAGAACCTGGTCACCGGTATTTAAAAATGCCATAGAAATATGCATAATACCTTCTTTTGATCCCATTAATGGCAAAATTTCATTTTTAGGATTTAAAGTCACATCATATTTTCGTAAATAAAATTTTGAAATGGCATCTCTAAATTCAGGTAAACCTTGATAACTTTGGTAGCCATGAATATGATTTTGTTCTATAGTATTGACCATAGCTCTGCTTACCGAAATTGGCGGATCTAGATCAGGACTTCCAATGCCAATATTGATAATTGCTTTCCCTTCAGCTTTTAGTTGACGGACTTCTCTCAGTTTATGTGAGAAATAGTACTCTTGTACATGTTGTAATCTGTTGGCTTTAGCTGTCATACTTCCTTTTACTTTGTTGGTATTCTCCTAATATTTTTAAATAACTAAGCTTTTCTTTTACTTTGATAATAGCTTCTTTAAAAAGTTTGTAATCATCAAAAATAATATCTGCAAAAAAAGCATAATTCCAAGGTTTATCAATAATAGGCAGTGATTGTATTTTTGATAAGTTCATATTATACTTAGCAAAAACAGCCAAAACCTCAGACAAACTCCCAGTTTGGTGTTTTGTTATAAATTTGATAGAGGCTTTATTAATAACATTTGGGCTATTGATAGCACCATTACTCTTTTTTAAAACAAAAAACCGAGTATAATTTTCTTTTCTGGTTTGTATTTCGTTTTCAATGATGGATAAACCATAGATTTCTGCGGCTTTTTTACTTGCAATTGCGGCAATGCCATGTAACTTTTTGTCTTGAATCTGCTTGGCAACTTCAGCCGTATCAGTTTCTTCCACCAGCTTAATATTAGGATGGTTTCTAAAATATTTTCTGCATTGTAAAATAGCCATCGGATGTGACCAAACCTCTTTAATATCATTTATTGATTGTCCTTCTAGACCCATTAAATGATGATGAATTGGCAAATGAATTTCACCTTGAATTTTTAAATCGAATTCATCTATTAAGGCATAATTTGGCAATATAGATCCTGCAAGCGAATTTTCAATAGCCATCACAGCACCATCAACAGCACTGCTATTGATCAGTTCAGGTATTTCAATAAACGACAAACATTCTTTTAGCCTAATATCTTCACCAAAGTATTGCGTGGCAACAATATGATGAAACGATCCTAAAATTCCTTGAATGGCTATTTTCATTGTAAAAAAATCATAAAAAAAGCCTCGAATTAACGAGGCTTTTATAATGTGAATTTATTTTTTTTTAAAAAACACGTACAGAGCCTCTCTTCATCTTATAAAAATAAAAGAAGTAAAAAAATGCTTGCCAAGTGTTATTCAATTTCATGTTCTACTATTTACGCAACAAATCTATACTTAAAATTTAAATAAACAAATTTTTTTAATGGAATGCTCTCCTTTTTATAGTTTTTTTAATTTTGTGCTTTTCATTTTACATATTTTTTAAAGAAAGGTGCTGATTTTCAGAAAATTCATTAATATAGAACTTGATTATGACCATTAAAAATCATATTTTTACCTCTATAATTTTTAATTTTACTTCCCATGAGAAACTTACTAATTCTTTTTTTAGTTCTTTTTATTATAAAAACGAACGCCCAAGAAAATGTTACCTATCAAAAACCATCTAAAGAAATTTTAGATTTAGTTGATGTTCAACCTGCTCCTAGTGTGCGAATGGATGATGATAAAACGATCATGGTTTTGTTGTATAGAGATCCCTTTAAAACTATTGCTGAGCTGTCTGAAGATGAATTGCGTTTGGGTGGATTAAGAATCAACCCTAAAACAAATATTGGTAGTAGAACCAATTATTATAATAATATAAAAATAAAAAATTTAAAAGCTAAAAATGCAAATATACAACAGGTTTCTGGCTTACCCGATAATTCGAGAATAGCTAATATTAGCTGGTCTCCAGATCAAAAGAAAATCGCATTTACCTTAACCACAACAATGGGTGTTGAATTGTGGGTGCTAGAATTGCAAAGTGCTAAGGCAAAAAAATTAACAGGAGCAACTGTTAATGCAAATTTAAGGGATGTTATCAATTGGTTTGAAGATAGTGAATCTCTCTTGGTAAAGATGACATCCAATAATTATAATGGTGTAGTTGATACAGATAAAATTATTCCAACCGGCCCAACAGTTTCTGTTAATGAAGGGTCAAAAGCACAAAATAGAACCTATCAAGATTTATTGAAAAATAAAATAGATGAACAAAATTTTGAGCAATTGGCTCATTCCGAAATTTATAAAGTTACGCTAAGTGGCAGCAAAGAAAAGTGGTTAGCCAGTGCAATGTATAAATCAATTAGTTTTTCACCAGACGGTAATTATGTTATGGTAAGTACTATTGAAAGACCTTTTTCCTATATTGTTACGTATTATCGATTCCCGTCTAAAACAATTATTTACTCAAAAGATGCACAAAAAATAGCAACAGTTTTAACATCTCCTTTGTTGGAAGAATTGCCTAAGGGATTTATGGCAGTTGAAAAAGGAAGAAGGAATTTATCTTGGAGAAACGACAAACCAGCTTCTCTTATTTATACAGAGGCATTAGATGGTGGTGATCCTGATAATAAAGTCAATTTTAGAGATGAAGTATTTCAATTGGAAGCACCATTTACAGGCACTCCTAAGAGTTTATTAAAAACCATTAATCGATTTTATAGAATGCAATGGGGCAATGATAATTTGGCGTTGGCCTCAGACTATTGGTGGAATACAAGAAATACAAAAACATATACTTTTAATCCTTCAGATGCCGCTATAGAACCGAAGGTTATTTTCGATAGAAATTATCAAGATGAATATAACGACCCGGGATATTTTGTTACTCAAAGAAATGAAATGGGTAGCTATGTGTTGGCATTAAACAAAACGAATCATGCATTTCTAATTGGTGATGGATTTTCTGATAAAGGTCAATTCCCATTTGTAGATAAGCTCAATTTAATTACACAGAAAAAACAACGCATATATGAGTCTACCTATACTGATAAGCTTGAAAGTATTAATGATTTTGATGTGCATAAAAATCAACTATTAGTTAGAATAGAGTCTCCTAGTGAATATCCTAATTATTATTTTAGGAATGTAAAAAATAAAAAATTAAATCAATTAACTACTTTTGAGAACCCGTTTAAGGCGATACAAAATGTGCATAAAGAAGTTATTAATTATAAAAGAGAGGACGGTTTAGATCTTTCGGGCACACTATATCTTCCTGTAGGTTATACTATAGCCAAAAAAGAAAAAGCACCAATGATTTTATGGGCCTATCCTAGAGAATTTAAAGACAAAAGTAGTGCTTCTCAAAACACCAGTAATCCTAATGAATTTATTTCACCTTATTGGGGATCGCCTATTTATTGGGTGAATAAAGGTTATGTAGTATTAGACGATGCAGCATTTCCTATAGTGGGAGAAGGAGAGGAGCAACCTAATGATAGCTTTAGACAGCAATTGGTGGGCAACGCCAAGGCAGCCATAGATGCAGTTGACTCTTTGGGTTATATTGATAGAAATAGAGTTGCAGTTGGGGGTCATAGTTATGGTGCCTTTATGGTGGCTAATTTATTATCTCACTCTAATTTATTTGCAGCCGGTATTGCAAGAAGTGGTGCTTATAACAGAACACTAACCCCTTTTGGGTTTCAAAGTGAAGAACGTAACTATTGGGAAGCTCCTGAAGTATATTATACCATGTCTCCGTTTATGCATGCAGAAAAAATGAAATCGCCTTTATTATTAATTCATGGAAATGCAGATAATAATTCTGGAACCTATCCACTACAAAGTGAACGGTATTTCAATGCTTTAAAAGGTTTGGGTGCAACCGTAAGATTGGTAATGTTGCCTAAAGAGAGCCATGGTTACCGAGCAAAAGAGAGCATATTGCATTTGTTATGGGAACAGGATCAATGGTTAGATAAATATGTCAAGAATAAAGAGAAGTAAAAATTTCATGCTCTTCATAACATAATAATTAAGATATTTTAAATATAGACCTCATAGGTTGCTTAGCTTCACTAAAGTTTTGGCATGTAAAAGGAAACTTGTGAGGTCTTTTTTGATTAAAAAAAATTGAATTAATTTTACGTTGTAAAAAATAATCATAAGACCTCATTGTATGATTAGAAGAGTTTTCTTTCTAGCATTTTTAATTGCATTAGCTGCAGTTTTATTTTTTAATCCAAATTTTAAAACAATTGCTGCCGGAGTTGCCATTTTATTGTTCGGTATGATAATGCTAGAAGAAGGTTTTCGGGTTTTTACCAAAGGACCTCTTAAAAACATATTAAAAAAAGCAACCGATAAACTTTATAAAAGTCTAGGATTGGGAGCTCTTGTTACCGCATTTATTCAATCAAGCTCTTTAGTTACGGTAATTACCATTTCGTTTATAAGTGCAGGATTAATAAGCTTAGCTGGAGGTATTGGATTGGTTTTTGGAGCCAATATTGGTACTACAGCAACGGCGTGGTTAGTAGCAGGATTTGGTCTAAAAATAAAAATATCGGCACTAGCAATGCCAATGCTTGTTTTTGGTATTATTTTTTCTTTTCAAAAGAAAGTGTCTCTTAAAGGAATCGGGAATGTATTGGCAGGATTAGGTTTTTTCTTTCTAGGTATTCATTATATGAAGGAAGGGTTTGATGTTTTTAAAGAATATATTGACCTAACACAATATGCAATTCCTGGGTTTTTAGGTGTCATTATTTATACCGGTTTGGGAATTGTCATTACAACGATTCTTCAATCGAGTAGTGCAACATTGGCATTGATCTTAACAGCCTTAGCCGCCGGACAAATAGAATATGAAAACGCCTTAGCCCTAGCTATTGGTGCAAATATTGGAACAACTATCACGGCGATTTTAGGATCTATTGGTTCTAATATAGCAGGTAAAAGATTGGCAGGAGCTCATTTAGTTTTTAATGTAATTACAGGTATTGTTGCGTTGGCATTTATTTATCCGTTGTCTAATCTTGTAAATTATTTAGCCAATGCATTCGGAATATCTGCTACTGACTTTACACTCAAATTAGCATTATTTCATACTATCTTTAATATAATAGGAGTACTCATAATGATTCCTTTTATTAAAAAATTGGAAAGCGTATTATTACGATTTTTCAAAGAAAAAGTTGATAAGGATATTGATGAACCTAAATACTTGAATGAAGCGGTTTTAGAATTTCCAGGGTCTGCTATTTCAGCCTTGATAAACGAATCGAAATACTTATATAAAAATGCCATTTTTGAAATCGTTGCTCACGGATTAAATATTCATAGAGAGGATATAAAATCTGATATAAAAGCAAAAAAGATTGTTAAAAAATCTACAAAAGACATGCATATAGATGTCGAGAATTTATACTATAAAAAGGTAAAAACTATTTATGGTGAAATAATAAGGTACGCGGCAACTGCTCAAAAGAATTTAGAACTTACCGAAAATCAAAATAATGCAATAACAGATATTAGAATTGCCAATCGCAAAATGGTAGAAATTATCAAGGATGTTAGAGAATTAAATAAAAATGTGATACTATCATTAGATCTTGACAATAAATATTTACTAAAAGAATATGATACTTTTAGAAAAAAAATAATCAAAGTATTACGCGTTATTTATTTATTTAGAAAAGCTGATAATTCAGCAGAATATGCTGAAAAATTAACTGAATTAAAGAGAGATGCAAAGGCACATATTAGACAAGGCAATAAATCTATAGATAAATTAATTAGAAAAGATCTGATTACAGTTGAAATGGCATCCTCATTATTTAATGATTATACCAATGTAAATGACATGATAAAAAAATTAATTGAAGTTGCAGAACTTTTATATGGAGAAACAGATACATTATTAGAAAATGATAAATAAATATAAACGCCTCTAAGAGGTGCTATTTTTAATTATCTTCATTTTTAAGAACTAAAGTTGACCTATCGTGTTCTTCATAATATAAATTTAAGATATTCATATTCGCTTTTATCAGGTCTTTGGTTTCCAATAAAATGCTAAAGTATAAAGTTGCATTTTTTGGACTCGACTCAATAGTTCTGGTCCTCTCAACTTGTTTTTGAATAGAAACTTCAACATTTTCAAGTAATGATTGTTTTTCATCCATTAAGTGAGGTACAATTTTATCAAAAGTACGAGAATCAAAAATCTCTCTAATCTCCTCAAATAAGTGTATCATCTTTCCATTGATTTCCCTTAATTCATTGGCTTGATTCTTCTTTAACCCTTTATGATTATTGTTTACATGTTTATGGCTAATTTTAGCTATAAAACTTGCAGACTGAGCGAGGTCTTGTAAACTTCCAATAATATCAATATAAAACTTACTTGCACCTAAATATGAATCGTCTAAATCTTTAATAAAATAAAAAATGTTATTCTGTAAATCTTCTATTTCATTTTCTAATTTGATAACAGTATCTTTTGCTTTTTTAAGCATTGATAAATCTTCATTGGTCAATCCATTTATGGTATTCTGTGTAATTTTACTCACTCGTTTTAAGGCCTTGGAAATATTATCTGCACTTTCTTCTATGACACCATGAATTGAATTGCTTTCAGATTTACTCAAACTATCTTCGGCTTTAATTTCTTTAGATTTTGTTTTGTGTTTGATATAGTTACGAGCCAATAATAAAATAGCAATAAACAAAAGTATAGCTATTGCCGCTGATCCTCCTAAATTAATTAGTACAGCCATAATACCTGCGGCTGTAAATGCAATTAAGGCAGTTCCAAACCATCCTGCAATTACATTTAATACACCTGCTACTCTATATACCGCACTTTCACTGCCCCAAGCCCTGTCAGCTAATGAAGTTCCCATGGCAACCATAAAAGTTACATAAGTAGTAGATAGTGGCAACTTCATAGAAGTAGCAATCGAAATTAAAACACCAGCCACCATTAAATTTACAGATGCTCTTACTTGGTCAAAAGCAGGTAATTCATAAATTTTATCTTTGGGGAGGTTGATTATAGGTTTTTCAAATTGATTTTCAATTTTTTGATTTAAAGATTTAGGTAATATTGTAGCAGTATATTTTGAGATAAGAATTGTAAATCTCACTAAATTTCTAGAAAGAGAATTGGGCTGGAACTTCTCAGTTCCATCACCTTGTCTGGCCAAACCAATTTCAGTATCGGCGACAGTTCGAGCCTTTTTAGAAAACCATAAGGTAAGTACCATAATACCGCCGGCTAAAAATAACAATAACGGTTCAGTAGGCACTTTTTTGTCTAAAATATTCATTGAAAAAGCTGTAGCTTCTACACCAGAAGCAGACCACGCTTCGTAAGAATGATAAGCGGCCATAGGCACACCAATAAAGTTAACCAAATCATTACCTGCAAATGCCAAAGCCAGTCCAAAAGTACCAATAGCTATTATTGGTACAAATATGTTTTTCTTTAAAACAACTATGTATAATTGGGAAAGAACCGTCCAAATTGCAAAGGAAATAAGAATTATTATTATTTCATTTCCTTCTAAAAGATCTTTTACTTCTCCGTAATACGGTGTTCCTTTTAATCCTTTCATAAAAATGAAATAGGTAATAGCTGTGAGTGCTCCACCTCCAAACAGGGCACCTAAATATTTTATTTTATTTTCATAGTGAAAAGAAAAAATTAGACGAGAAATATATTGAACAATAGCACCTACACTAAAAGCAATTACAACAGATAGTAAAATACCCCTGATTATTTCTAATGCTTTTGTTGTATTAATATATTTTGTTAAATCAACAAAACTCTCGGTTTCAGATGCTGCTATTTTAATCAAAGCCATTGCCACCGCAGCACCTAATAATTCAAATACTATGGAAACCGTTGTTGAGGTAGGCATCCCTAGGGTATTAAAGAAATCAAGCAATAATATATCAGTTATCATAACCGCCATAAAGATGATCATGATTTCATTAAAGTAAAACTCTCCAGGCACAAAAATACCTTTTCTAGCAACCTCCATCATTCCACTTGAAAACACAGCTCCAAAGAATATCCCAAGACTAGCGACAATCATAATCGTTCTAAAGGAAATGGCTTTAGAACCTATTGCTGAGTTTAAAAAGTTGACCGCATCGTTGCTCACACCAACTACCAAATCGGCAGCAGCTAAGACCACTAATGCCACGATCATTATAAAGTAAATATTTTCCATAAATTATTTGTTGAAAGTAACTAAAGGAAATTTCTTTTAATTCATTCACATCAAAATTTTCATAGTTTTTAAAAAGACAAGGAAAATTTTAGAAGCACTATCTAGATAATGTAATAAAATTTGACGCAGTATTTTATAAACTCCGGAAACCTATTGGGAACAAATATAATAAACAATCTGACATCGTTATATTTTTTTATAATAGCTACAGCTATCATAAAAAATATGCCTCGCATCTCATTCATTCTCTTTGTTTTTTGAAAGAAATGAATTAAAAGAAATTCCCTTGACAAACGTAATTTAAATAAAATATTCTAATGTTAAGGAATTGTTATCAAATTAGTGTGAAAGTTGCTATAATCTCCTAAACTACAAGAGTTGGTATAGTATATGCCGGCTATCTTTAAGCATTATTCTATTTTGAAAAAAGCTGTCATTGACTCCGTCGAATCTTCAATTTCCTGCCTTTCGACTTTGCTCAAGATAAGCTTTGGCAGAACCCATTTGAGGTTTGTTCTGGATTCCTGCCTACGCAGGAATGACAAAATTAATTGAAAGTATATGCTTTCAATTAATTAACCATGTTGATTATGTAGAACTCACAATGAATAATTAAAAAGGATCTGAATCTTATTTCTTTTTCTTTTTATGTTTTAATACCTCTGCATCTACATAGAAAATAATTTCTTCTGCTATATTTTTTATCAGATCGCCTACGCGTTCTAATTTTTTAATAACCGAAAAAAGCAATAATGCTTGTTGAATAATGGTTGGGTCTTTCTTTATTTCTTCTTCAAGAATACGAAATGACCTCATGTTGATCTTGTCTAGAACTTTGTCCTTTTTAAATACTTTTCGTGCCGTTTTAGCATCTTTTTCGGTGTAGGCAAAAGTAATATGATCCATCATAGAACCAATGGTCTCATGCATCTTTTCAAATTCTAATACTTTTAATAAATGCGGTGCTATTTCTTTCTCTTCTTCTACCATATATTTGGAAATATTATAAGCATGATCAGCTATTCTTTCCAATTCACCATTTATTTTTAGAACGGCCATAATAAAGCGTAGATCACCGGCAACGGGAGTATAAAGAGCTAAGAATCTTTCACAGTCTTTTTCTATTTTCAGATCCAAAGAATTGACGCGTTTTTCTATATTCATAACTTCTTCTGCGAGATCACCATCGTGATTCACAAATGCCTCCATTGCTTTTTCTAATTGCGACTTGCATAAAATAAGCATTTCAAAGCCGTATTGATTTAGTGATTCTCTTTGTTGTTTAGTATCCATAGTAGTGAATTATTTAATTATCCAAAACGGCCTGTAATATAGTTCTCAGTTTGTTTTTTTTCAGGATTGGTAAAGATCTTTTTTGTTTTACCATACTCAATCAGATCACCAATATAGAAAAAAGCAGTATAATCACTTATCCTACTGGCTTGTTGCATATTATGTGTAACAATAATGATGGTGTATTTCTTTTTGAGCTCTCTAATAAGATCCTCAATTTTCGCAGTAGAGATGGGGTCTAATGCTGATGTGGGTTCGTCCATTAATATAATAGAAGGTTCTACAGCCAATGTTCTGGCAATACATAAGCGTTGTTGTTGTCCGCCTGATAAAGCCAAGGCAGACTTTTTCAGGTTGTCCTTGACTTCCTCCCAAAGATCTGCTTGTTTTAGTGCTTTTTCTACTCTTTTTTGGATGAAATTTTTATCTTTTATTCCCTGTATTTTTAATCCATAAGCAACATTTTCGAAAATAGATTTAGGAAAAGGATTTGGTTTTTGAAATACCATACCAATTTCTTTACGGAGTACTTCTACGATGACTTTTTTCTTATTGATATTTTTGCCATTAATTTTTATTTTACCTTCCATTTTATAACCGTCTATATAATCATTCATTCTGTTGAAAAGACGGAGAAAGGTTGATTTTCCACAACCGGAAGGGCCAATAAAAGCAGTTACAGTATTTGGTTTTATAGCGATGTCAATACCTTTTATTGCCATAAAATCGTCATACCATACCTTTACTTCTTTAACCTCTATAGTAGGAGGCTTTTTTTGTAATACCTCATTGACTTTGAGGTCTTGTGTATTGTTTTTATGTATCGTTGGTTCCATTGTTATTTCCATTTTTGTTGCCATTTGTTTCTAAAATAAACAGCAATACCATTCATAATAAAAGTGATGAGTAATAATATAATTATGGCAGCTGCGGCATTTTCTATAAATCCGTGTTGAGGTCGTGATATCCAATTGAAGATTTGAATTGGTAATACTGAAAATTCGTCCATCGGGTTTTGTGGTGCGAATGGCACATAGGCCAACGCTCCAACTACAATTAAAGGTGCTGTTTCACCAACCGCTCTTGACAATGCTAGAATAACTCCCGTTAAAATTCCTCCACCTGATGCCGGTAATATTTGAAGCCAGATAGTTTGCCATTTTGAAGCTCCCAATGCATATGATGCATCTTTAATAGAACTTGGTACTGCTTTTATTGCTTCTCTGGTTGCTACAATAATAATAGGGAGTATCAATAAAGACAATGTCAAACTACCTGCCAAGACACTTGCCCCTAAACTCATTATTCTAACAAATACTTCCAATCCTAACAATCCGTAAATAATGGATGGCACTCCGGCAAGATTTGAAATATTTATTTCTAACAATCCCGAAAGCCAATTCTTTTTGCTGTATTCTTCTAGATATATCGCTGCTGCAACGCCTACCGGAATTGCAATTAATGATGTCAATAATAAGATCCAGATACTTCCCATCAGTGCCGTATATATTCCTGATTTTTCAGCTTTTCTAGAAGGCAGATCTGTAATAAAACCCCAATCAATTCGGCTGATACCATCAATCAGAATATCACCTATGAAAACGATCAATAAAACCAATCCTATCAGCGTACAGAATATGCCCCAGAATTTAAAAAGCTGGTCTTTAAGTCTATTTTTTTGAATACTATTCATATTTCAAATGATATTTTTTTCTAATTCTATAACTCAACGTATTCAGTAAAAAAGTAAGTACAAACAACGTAATACCAGCAGCAAAAATGGTTCTGTATTCTATAGATCCATGTTGCACATCACCTAAGCTTACTTGTACTATATAGGCTGTAATGGTTTCAATTGGTACTGTTGGGTCGAGTGTCAATCTAGGTTGTTGACCAGCAGCTATGGCTACGATCATGGTTTCACCAATCGCTCTTGAAATCGCTAGAATTATCGATACAATAATTCCGGATGAAGCCGCAGGAACGGCTACTTTAAATGCCGTTTGTAATTTAGTTGCTCCCATACCATAAGAGGCTTCTCTTAATGATTGAGGTACAGCATGCAATGCATCTTCGCTTAGAGATGATACATAAGGAATAATCATAATACCCATAACAATTCCTGCAGAAAGTGAATTAAACCCAGATAAGTTGGGAATGATCTCTTGTAAAAAAGGAGTGACTACAATCAATGCAAAAAACCCGTATACTACAGTTGGTACAGCAGCTAACAATTCTAATAATGGCTTTACTGTTTTCCGAAAACTTCTGGGTGCATATTCGCTTAAATAAATACTAATAGACAAACCTATTGGTAATGCAACTGCAATAGCTATAAATGAGGTTAGTAATGTTCCGCTTAGTAGCGGAAGAATTCCGAAATGCTTTTCAGTAAATAAAGGAGTCCACTGCGTATCTGTAAAAAAATCTAGGATAGATACCTCACTAAAAAAACGGACTGCTTCAACAGCTAGTACTAAAATAATACCAACAGTTACAGCAATGGTAACTAAAGCACTTGTAAAAAGCGATTTTTCTATGACCAGTTCTTTTATTTTCCGCATTAAATATTTCTTTTAAATAACATGCGTTCAATAGTACTTTTACTTAGTATCAACTAATGTCTGTTTAATTAGAAAACGAATGTCATTCCGACAGAGCCTGAAAGTGCGACGAGGAATCTCATAGTTATAATTTTAGGAAGAGATTCTTCACTTCTCTAGATAGCTATCGAGTCGTTCCGCATTATGGTCTGAATGACATTTACACATTTTCCAATAATTTATTTAGTATAAATAAGGAAATCAGGTACTAAAAAGTACCTGATCATCCCCAATAAAAACTTCTGCTTATTTGTTACTTTCAACAAAAGTTTTGAAATTTTCTGTTTGCTTTTTATAGTTTTCATCAGGTAACGGAATATATCCCACATCTTTAGACAATTCTCCTGCGTTTTGTATATAAAAGTTCACAAACGCTATCACCTCAGGTTGTTTAACTGAAGTACTATTTACATAGATAAATAAGGGTCTTGATAAAGGTCTGTAAGTACCATTACTTACTGTTTCTAGTGTTGGCTTTACAATTTCTTCACCATTATGAACACCTATCAGCGTTAATTTATCTTTGTTTTCTGAATAATACGCCAATCCAAAAAACCCTAAACTGTATTTATCTCCGGCGATACCTTGTACCAATACATGATCATCTTCACTGGCGGTAAAATCACCTCTACTCGAACCGCTTTTACCAACGATAGCTTCCGTAAAATAATCATAGGTTCCTGATGCTACTCCAGGACCGAATAAATGAATTTCTTCATTGGGCCATTCAGGACGAATTTGATTCCATTTCATAATTTTACCCTGAGCAGCAGGTTCCCAAATTTTCTTTAATTCTTCTATTGTAAAACTATCAACCCAATCATTTTTAGGATTTACCAACACCGCCAAACCATCGTAGGCAACTTCCAATTCTAAATAGTTGATATTATTTTCTTTGCAGGCAGCTTTTTCTTTGTCTTTAATGGGTCGCGAAGCATTTGAGAGATTGGTTTCACCTCTTGAGAATTTTTTAAATCCACCACCGGTACCCGAAACACCAATCGTAACTTTTACCTTCGGTTGTGCCGACCTGAATTCTTCGGCTACAGCTTCTGTTATTGGAAAAACCGTACTTGAACCATCTACTTTAATGGTGCCTGATAATGCGGTTGTATCACTTGTAGCATCTCCTGCTTTTTCTTTTTTATCTCCACAAGCAACTACGATAAGTGCTAGTGCTATAATTGTTATTAGTTTCTTCATTTGTGTATAATTAGTTTTTGCATTACAAATTACCGTCTCTAATATTACTAGAAGGTTAATTTAAAATGAAGAAATTGCTATGAGAAGGTTATTATTGTGTTAAAAGGGGTGACTTCAGGAGGGTTATTTCCTAGTTAATGTGAGTTCGACGTAACTAAAGCACTTATAAACTGATAAATATTTGATTATCAATACTCTGTCATTCCGACGTAGGAGGAATCTCAATTGAAATTACTCGAGATTCTTCACTTCTCCTTATAGCTATCGGGACGTTCCTCATTATGTTATGAATGACATTTTACTATTTGACCCACTCATATTCTAAACCATTGATAAACAATATTTAAGACACAAAACCGTTGTTTATTAATAGCATTATCAACCTAAAATGCCTATTATGAATAATTATAAAATGACCCTAAGTCTATTGGGGATTCTACTTTTTTTTATGGTTTCATCCTCCTTTTTAAGTAAGAAAACACCTATTGATGAATGTGCTGACCTTGGAGGGTGGGTTAAATTGGGTACACAAACTGTTAGTTCCGATGTTGATTATGATGAATTGAACGTTATTGAAGTAACAGAGACCTTTGGTCGTTTAAAATTTAAAGTATCAAAGGCACCTATATATATTAGGAACATATACATAATATATGAAGATGATACCTCAGAAAGTCAAATTATAACACATCGTTTTAAAAAGGGGGAGACAAGTAGGACTTTAAATCTTATAGGTTATAAACGCATAATTAAAAAGATTATTTTTAACTATAGCAGACGTAATTCAGGTCAAGGAAAAGCTGATTTATTGGTATTGGCGAAGCTATAGTTGTAGTATGTAATGCTTGTGTAATAGTAGGACAGAGCGTTAAGAGGACAGAATGAAAAAGGTAATGATTTACCTTTTGAAGATGTGCCAGCCGAAGTGTAGCAGTAGACCTTTTTAGTCCCGAGTACTCGGGAAGCCAGCTGGAGCCTAGCATATCAACTTTTCTGTAAAGTTTTACTCAAAATATTTTCTAGAATGTGTGTGGAGTGGTTAATTATTCTGTTATTTCAAGACAAGCAAAATTTTCCTTAAAAAATTGTTCAATTATTTTGTGTTTGCCCTTAAGTAAAACCTCTAAGTTTTTTGTTGTAGTATTTCCAGTTCTAATCCAAATTATTTTAGGTGGAAAACCTTTTAAAACAGATAGTTCACAAAAATCAGAATCAAAAGTTACTATCGTAAAGTGATTGTCTTTTGCATATTCAAATATTTCTGAATCTGTTGCATTTTCAAGTCCTAATTCTCTAACTTGTTTTGAATCAGAAAATACATCAATAATTCTGTTTATTAAACGATAGGAAATATTTTGGTCTAAGAGTAGTTTCATCATAAATTTTATGATGCATATAAATGGGTTTGTTCTCTTTTTGCAGCAAAAAACAAGCAAGCATTTATTTGATTATTTGTTAACTCAGGATAGTCCTTTATGATTTCTTTACGAGTCATTCCATTTGATAACCATGATAATACATCATAAACTGAGATTCTAGTACCTTTAATTATAGGCTTCCCAAACCTCTTCTCTTTATTGATCTCTATGTATTTATTTAATTGTATCATAATACAAAGATAATTGTTTTTTTAATAACAATATTACCTTATAAGTATTATCAGTTAATTGTGATAACTTTGGCAATTTTAACCGCCAAAGGCGGTCAGGCATAAGGTCTGATTATAAATTAAATTGAATTATAATGTACCGTCCCGAGTACTCGGGATTTTTTTGCCTTATTCGCACTCATTCTTATTTTATAAATAAGAGCTCATGAATATTGAAATTTTATTCAGTTTCAATATTTGGTGAAAGCAGGGCGAAGCATCAAGAATTAGTCCACTGGACTAATTTAGTCCCGAGTACTCGGGAAGCCAGATGGCACCTAGCATATCGACTTTTCTGCAAAGTTTTACTCAAAATTTTCTTTGCAATGTTAATGAAATCGATGCATGAGATTAGGCGATAGCCAAATCTCATGTTAGATTCATGAACTCCTTTAAAAAACAATAGAAATCTTGTGAATAAACACGCTTTTTACGAAACGACATCAGCACTCTGGGGAGGGCAGTGGAATGTGTGTGAAGTGGACTAAATGTATTTATATTTGGAATATTTGCAAGTTTCACATAAATTGCACCAATAATATTAAATTTGGTTCAAATGGGAGTTATAAGAAAATCAATAACATTTACAGAACAGCAAGATACTTTTATAAAAAGCTTAATAGAACAAGGGTTTTACACTAACGATAGTGAATATATAAGAGATGTTATACGTAAAGACCAAGAAAGTAGAAAACATATAGTTGATTTACAAGAAGCTTTAATTGATGGTATAGAAAGTGGACCGTCAGATGCGACAATCTCTAGTATATGGGAGGAAGCGATAAAAGAATATGAGCAAAAAAAATAAGTACATATTAAGTGTACGTTCAAAAGAAGATATAAAAAGCATTGCCTTATATACAATTGAAAAATTTGGACTTGAACAATCTAAAAAGTGCGCAATTGGATTAAGCAAAGAGCTAGAATTCTTAAGTCAAAACCCTAATCATGGTAAAAGATATCTTTCTACTAGTAAGAAAATGTTATTTAGATATAGATATATTTCGCATATGATTTTTTACTACCCAACAGAATCTGGAATTTTTATTGTAAGAGTGCTGGGAGGAAGAATGAATTTTTTGAAACACATTAAATAGACTATTTTTTAATATTTTTTCTTCTTAAATTTTTCTTCTACAATGCCAATGAAATCGAAGCATGAGATTAGGCGATAGCCAAATCTCATATTAGATTCATAAACTCCTTTAAAAAACAAATATATCTAAACACAAGAATGATATTATAGTTTTAAATTTATATATTAAAAAAATACTGTATATTTCAATTAAAAATCAAGTCTATGCCAATATTTATGGATTTCCATGACCTTCCTGAAGGTGTTTCTCCCAAACATGTTGCAGAAATGCATCAAGCTGATTTAGATATTGAACACAAATATAATTGTCGTGGATTAACTTATTGGTGTGATGAAATAAGACAAACAGCCTTTTGTTTAATTGATGCTCCAGATAGACAGTCTGTAATTGATTTACATCAAAATTCGCATGGTGCTGTGCCACAACGCATTATTGAAGTGAATGATACTATCGTAGAATCTTTTTTAGGTCGTATAGAAGATCCTAAAAAATCAAAAAATACAAAATTGAACATTATTAACGATCCAGCTTTTAGAACCATTATGGTCGTTAAAATAAAAAATAAAACACTTCGAGTTTCTGAAAAAAACACTTTAAAAGCTGCTATTAGAGGTTATACAACATCTATAAACACTTTAACATCTAATAATAATGGAAGATTAGTAAAGCAAGAAGCAAATTCCTTTTTGATGTCTTTTGAAGTTGTTACAGATGCTATTAATTGTGGAATTAAAATTCAAGAATTACACAATTGTGTTATAACTCCAGATTTAGAGTTTAAAATAGGAATTAGTGCTGGAATTCCAGTTACAGAAAAGGACGGCCTTTTTGAAGATACTATTAAAACCTCTAATTATTTGAGTGAAATTGCCCAAAGAAATTTATTTATCACTACAGAAGTTAAAAACCTCTACGAAGGAGAAAATAAGAATATTCCAATCTCAGAAAATAAGTCGGTTCGTGTTTTAAATAGTACGGAAGAAGATTTTATGACCCGTTTAATGGATTATACTGAAAAAATATGGTCAAACGCCACAACAAATGTTACCGATTTTGAAGAAAATTTAGGATACAGTAAATCCAAATTATACAGAACAATGATGAATTTAGTTGGCAAATCTCCTAATATGTTTTTGAGAGAATATCGTTTAAATAAAGCGTTGGAAATATTGGAAAAACAACATTGTAATATTTCTGAAATTGCCTATCAAACAGGGTTTAGTAGCCCTTCGTATTTTTCTAAATGTTTCCATAAAAAATATGGAATTTCACCATCAAATCTTCATAATAGTTAAATAAGATACTGAAATACAGAAAGTTGCTTCAATAATTTATTTGGTCTAAAATTACAATTATTTGGTCTAAACGTTGATTTTTAGAATCCCGTTCTATACTACTTTTGATTAAAATTAATTTAAAACCAACTAAAATGAAAAAGTTTATCATTCTTGTTTACGGGTTTATTGCGTACCTAATTTTCTTAATTTCATTTCTTTATGCTATCGGATTTGTAAGTGATTTTCTAGTGCCAAAAACCATTAACTCAGAAACTGAAACCATAGGATTTTCAGCAATTATTATAAATCTTATATTGTTAAGCATCTTTGCCATTCAACATAGCGTAATGGCTAGACCAGCATTTAAAATATGGTGGATAAAAATTATAGGAAAACCTGCTGAACGAAGTACTTATATTTTACTTACAAGTTTAGCATTGCTATTAATATTTTGGAAATGGCAACCTATTAATTCGGTGGTTTGGGAAATTGATAACAGCCTATTTGTATGGATAATTAAAGGAGTGGCAGCTCTTGGCTGGCTTATCGTTTTGCTTTCTACTTTTATGATCAGTCATTTTGAATTATTTGGCTTAACACAAATTTTTGACAACTTTAAAAATAGAACTTCGCAATCGCCAAAATTTCAAACCAATTTTTTATACAAAATTGTAAGACATCCTTTAATGCTTGGGTTTATCATTGCATTTTGGGCAACACCTTTAATGACAGTAGGTCATATGCTTTTTGCAGTTATTACAACAGTATACATTTTAATAGCTGTAAAGTATTTAGAAGAAAAGGATTTACGCAAAAAACATGGTGATGATTATGAAGAATACCAACAAAAAGTACCAATGATCATTCCCTTTACGAAAAGTACGAAATAGAAAGAATATTCCTAAAGTAATAGATTTTAATAATAAATTTAATAGCATTAAAAATGAAAAACTCCATAAAACAAATCGCTCCCAATATCCTAAAAACCTTTAAATCACAATTAAAAGGAAATCTAGTATTACCATCAGATTCAAATTATGATGACACACGTAAAGTGTATAATGGTATGATAAATAAACATCCAGGATTATTCGCAATGTGTCTAGATGCTGACGATGTTATGACTGCCGTAAATTTTGGAAGAGACAACAACTTATTGGTGGCCATAAGAGGAGGAGGACATAATGGTGCAGGTTTAGGCTTATGTAATGACGGTTTGGTTATCGATTTATCAGGAATTAAGTTTGTCAACGTAGATACCTCAAATAATACCGTAAAAGTTGGAGGTGGAAATATATGGAATGAAGTTGATGAAGTAACGTATTCATTTGGTTTAGCTGTGCCTTCAGGAATGATTTCAACAACAGGTGTTGGTGGATTAACACTTGGTGGAGGTGTTGGTTATTTAACACGAAAATATGGACTCACAATAGATAATTTATTAGAAGCCGAAATGGTGTTAGCAGATGGTACTTTTGTTACTGTTAATGCTACTAATAATACCGACTTATTTTGGGCCATTCGTGGTGGTGGTGGAAATTTTGGTGTCGTAACGTCATTTACATTTCAAGCACATCCTGTTAAAATGCTCATGGGAGGACCTACATTATGGCCAATTGAAAGGGTTGAAGAAATAATGGCCTGGTATGATACATTTATTCAAGAGGCTACAGAAGATTTAAATGGATTTATAACCACAATGGTGATTCAGGAATCACCATTTCCGGCAGAATTACATAATAAAAAGTTTTGTGGTATAGTTTGGTGTTATACTGGTAATCCTGATAAATTTGAACGTATTTTTAAGCCCGTATTAGACCTTAATCCCGTTTTTGCACATGTCGGCGAAATGCCATATCCAGCATTACAAACTATGTTTGATGGTTTCTTTCCAACAGGATTACAATGGTATTGGCGAGCTGATTTTTTTAATGAATTAAACGCCAATATAAGAGCACAACATTTAAAATTTGGCACAACAATACCAACAGTTCTTTCTCAAATGCATTTATATCCTATTACCGGAGCAGCCAGTAGAGTTGGAGCAGAAGACACCCCTTGGGCGTATAGAGATGCCAAATATGCAGGTGTGTATTTAGGAGTAGATCCAGATCCTAAAAATGCAACTAAAATAACTGATTGGTGTAAATCTTATTATGAGGCTTTGCATCCGTATTCCGCAGGTGGAGCCTATTCAAATTTTATGATGGAAGAGGGTCAAGAAAGAGTTAAAGCCAGTTATAAACACAATTACGATAGATTAGTCAAAATTAAAGCTACCTACGATCCAGAAAACTTATTTAGAGTAAATCAGAATATTAAACCGTAGTATTCTAAATTTGTTTTGACCTCATAACCCCGAAGTCTCGGGGTGGTTAAAAATAAGACAGAGCGTTAAGAGGACAGCATGAAAAAGGTAATGATTTACCTTTTGAAGATATGGCAGCCAAAGTGTTGCAGTAGACCTTTTTAGCGAAATCGAAGATTTGACGAAGTCAATGAGTCAAAAGGCGGGAAGGCGATCATTCTACAAATATTCTCAAAAGTTTCTTCTACAATGCTAATGAAATCGAAGCATGAGATTAGGCGATAGCCAAATCTCATGTTAGATTCATAAACCCCTTTAAAAAACAATAAGAAATCTTGTGAATAAACACTTTTTATGCGATGACGAACTTGTCCTCCGAAGCTCAAAGAGCATAGGAGTGAGGAGGGAAGCTAATGTGTGTGGAATGGTTATCTATCTAAAATTGAATTTGTCAATGCTTCATCGGTAAGCATTAATAAAACCAACTTTTTATCTGCTCTGTTAGAATACTAAACCCTATATATACTAATGAATTTTCATCTCTATTCACAGCAACTAGTGGTCGGAGATCTCCACTACTATCTTCGACTGGAATAAATAGATACCCATTTTATTATTTTAAAATGTTATATTATATCTATTTTACGGACCAAAAGAGTGGGCCTCTAATTCAAACTGTATGCGATTACTATGCTTCCGTTCCATCTCTTCTTGTTCCTCTAGTTTTTCCTCCTTTTCTTTTATTCGCCTTCTATCTATCCTATATCAGAAATAAAAAATCAAAATAGGGATACTAGCTCCTATAACCGTATTAATTATGTCTTGTAATCCCATATTTTATTTATTTTAACATATCAGTATCGTTGCCTACTCTTACCGCCACTAGTTAGAAACTAGCGGTAGCGGGGGGATATGGATGTATTTATCTCGAGAGGTACTTCACCTGAAGGTAATTCATTACGTTGGTATGAAAATATAGATGGGCAGGGAACTTTTAGTAGCAAACCGAGGATTAATGCAATAGGAGATGTTGACGAACCCAAATCTATAAAAACTAGTGATCTTGATGATGATGGTGATAAAGATTTGATTGTAACATCTAAAGATGATCGTAAATTGTCTTGGTATGAAAACACAGATGGACAGGGCACTTTTGGTACGCAACAAATCATATCATCAACTTCAACTTTTATATCGTATCTTAATATTACAGATTTAGATTCAGATGGAGATATGGATATCGTTACCCACAAATCTTTTGTGTTAGGTTGGTATGACAATGTAGATGGGGCAGGTAATTTTAGTGGTTTTAACGATATATCGACCGTTCAAGGGAATAGGATTTTTTACTCAACAGATATCGACGCAGATGGAGATATTGATGTGATTTCTACAGGATTAGGGGATGAGATTAATTGGTATGGAAATACATCAACTGTTCTATCAACTAATGAATTTGAAAAACTTTCTATCTCAGTATTTCCGGTCCCATCAAAAGATGTTTTATTTATAAAGAATTATAGTGGTTTCAATATAGATCAAATACTATTATATGACATTAACGGCAAATTATTAATAGAACAAAACCAAAATTTTAAATATGTCAATATTAGTGGTTTATCTAATGGTATTTATTTACTAAATCTGTTAACTGATACAGGCAAATTCACTAAAAAAATAATCAAAGAATAATTAATTTACGGTATTATTAGATAATTTGACTATAGCGAGGGTATAGAAATTTATAGAAAGGAAAACGCAGCAGGATAAATTTTATACTCTTGCGGAAACCTAACGTAAAGTTGGTAAAACTTTTTACAACGAGAATATTCTAGAATATATGGGCTAACTTTGCAATTTTACATAACGTCTGATTATGTGACTATTCTGTCTCATAATTATTTTTATGTTAAACAAAACCATTATTGGAGGTTCTCAATATATTAATTGACGAATGCATAAATCAATTTCCAAAAAGAAGCACTAAAAAAGTACTCCTCAACTAAAATAAGCAATCAGACCTGATCAATATCATTGCCTATTTTAATATTATTGACTATTTTGATTAATTGAATAGTAAAGTATTTTTTAAGTCATGTACAAATTTGCTGTCATAGTATTGGTTGCTTTTTTTGCCAAAATGGCAAATGCACAGGATGACTATCCAACCAAAAGAGAGCGTATGGTTAAAAGCCAACTCTTAGCAAGAGATATTTCTGACTCTGTTACACTTAACGCCATGCGTCAAGTAGAACGACATGAGTTTGTACCCGAATCTATGAAGCAATATGCCTATGCTGATGGTCCTTTATCAATTGGCCATAAGCAAACCATTTCTCAACCCTATATTGTAGCTTATATGACCCAAGAGCTTAAATTAAAACCCGGGCATCGCGTGCTGGAAATTGGAACCGGTTCAGGGTATCAAGCTGCTGTATTAGCAACTATAGTAGACTCTGTTTATACTATAGAAATAGTTGAACCATTAGGACTACTAGCCGATAAACGATTAAAGCGCCTGGGCTATAAAAACATTGAAACTAAGATAGGAGATGGTTATCACGGTTGGCCGGACAAAGCACCATTTGATGCCATTATAGTAACAGCAGCAGTAAAGGTAATTCCTCCTGCATTAATAGATCAATTGGCTGAGGGTGGACGAATGATTATTCCGGTAGGTCAAACCAATTATTACCGAAACTTGGTACTCGTTACCAGAAAAAATGGAAAAATTAAAACCAAAAAAAGAATTCCGGTTGCTTTTGTACCTTTTACGAGAGAAAAAAAATAACTAACGTGCATAATGGATAAGAAATTTACGTCAGTTAGAGTGCCACGCCTTAGGCGTGGTGTATCGAAAACAAGTAAATTTCTGCTAAAAAATACTTCTCGATACTAAATTCCTATGGAATTTAACTCGAAGTGACAATGTAACTCTTAAAAAGTATTCAATTTGCCTATCAATGGCAAGCGATGTTTTTTATTTTAGGCACTTTGCCTACTCCATTATATACCAATCCCCAATACTCGTCTTCCGCCACTATCACATTAAAAATCTATTTGAAAACGAACTTGAAAGGTTTTTGCATTTCCGAAATTTTTAACTTTTTCCCATACATGGTTAACCATTATTCTGGTAACAGGATTTAAATACCAATTCAAGCCAAGGGTCACATCTGTTTGCTCACCTCCAAACACATCTTTACTATTTAGGTCTGAGTTTGAATAGCGTAATGCCACTTCCCAGGCACCGGAACCTTTGTTTTTTCCACCAAAATTCTTGTTGGGCTTTACGCGATTAAAACCCGAATATGAACTTTTATATTTTTTACTTTCACCAGTTAAAAAATAACTTACTTGTCCATAATAACTTGAAAAATTATAAGTATTTTCTGAATTACCAATTCCTGTATTTACATCAGTCATAAGATATTCAGCTTGCAATAAAAAGGGACCTTTTACCAAAGCGGTTTCAAAATTAACCATATTAACAGAATTGACATCCTCAATAATACCGGTATTGATATACTTCTTTCCACTTAAATGTGCTTCTGGTCTTGAAGAAACTCTATACTCTTCAGTTTCTGGTTTTCTAAAACTGTATCCTAAACCTAAATGGAGTAATTGTTTTTTCTCTTTATCATCTATTGCTAATCCGGTTATTCTACTTGTAAAGACATAACCATCATTTGCTGATAAATCGTTCGCATTTCCTCCTGCATTTCTAAAAAGACCGGCTTGGGCAGATAATCTCTTTTTTAGGAAATCATTAAACAATAATAAACCATTATTACGTGTAGGAGAATAATCACTATGCAAAGACCTTTCCAAAAAAGTAATATATTTACTACTGGTTAACATTTCTAATCGGATGGGTTCTTTTACATTACCAATTCTTATATTGCCAACAATAGGAATATTTTTGATTCCAAGATACACATCTTTAAAACCAACCTCTCCTCCTTCAAACCCGAGGTCTAATTTAAAATCTACATTGGTATAAACAGTTCCAGCTATAAATAGACGAGCACGTCTAATTTCAGTCCCATTTTTGACTAATAATTGTCCAAAAGCATCGTCTAATCCTGCATCTTGAGAAAAGAACGCATGGTCGGCCATAATGCGACCACCAAAGGAAAATTTGAAATTTTTATCGGCACTTTCTACTTTAAATCCGTTATCCCATTTAAATGAAAAAGGGTTTTCTTTTTTTTCTTGAGATGTTACCGTTAAAAACGTAAAAAAGAACAATGCAAGAAACATAATTTTTATCCTCATATTAATTGATTAGTTTTTAGCAATGTGAATAATATAAAAACATAAAACGTGCATAGTAATCTTTGTTTAATGTAAACCTACTATTAATTTAATAGCTATCTATAAAAAATGAAAATTTTAATAAAAACATAAACAGTTGTAAAACAGGAAGTTGCATTTTTAATGTAAAGTTAATGTTAAGTAAATGTTTATTTAATGTAAAATATTTATTAACTTAGTAACGTTAATAGTTAATAGAGATACATATTATGAAAAAAATAGCTATAATTTTAGTGATGTTTTGTGTAGGTTTTGTATCGGCACAAGAAAATGATAAAAAGGTTAAGTTAGAGAAAAAAGGGAATCTAGTTGAAGCAATTTACTTTGATAGTAATGGTGTTATTGATCAACAGGGATTTTTCAAAAATAATAAACGCCATGGCAATTGGATAAGTTTCAATGAAAAAGGCGAAAAAATGATTGTAGGGCATTACGTTGATGGTAAAAAAACCGGGAAATGGGTTTTTAAAACTAATGAAAAATTAACTGAAGTTGATTATTTAGATAATAGAATAGTTGGTGTTAATGAGTGGTCTAATAAATTGTCAATTGTGAGCAAATAGTAAATAAACATAGAATATAGAAAAGGAACTCAAACTGAGTTCCTTTTTTTATTTAGAATTTTTCTGATATTTTAAAACGTAATACTGTATCCTATAGAAATAGAAGTACCGGGGTCTCTTAATTTAAAAATTTGATCTTGGGCATTGAAAGATTGATATGCACTTTGTTTTACTTCTCCTAACAAGTTGGTAATTTTTATGTTGAGATTTGCATTTTTCTCTTTACCCAAGGTTTTGTTTAATGTAAAATTTAAACTGTTATAGGGCAAAGTAAAAACATCAGGATTAATGCCTCCAACGACTTCTAAGGTTTTACCTTGCACATTATAAAATAATCCGGTTTGTAAGCCTAAATCAGTATTATCATAATCAAAACCTGCATTAATTAAATATGGTGATTGTCCTTGCAAGTCACGGGTATTAGTGACAGTTTCACCAACCCTGGCCGTATTTTGTCTTAATGTCAATTCATCAATCCCCATTTTTAACTTAGATTGAATAATAGAAGCATTGAGGTTGAATTTAAATTTTTCTAAACTTGGTGACAAGAAACTTAAATTTTTCCTCAGTTCAATTTCAAGACCATAGACATCAGCAGAACCTAAGTTTCTAGGGGTAAAACTTTCAGTATCCTGTTGAAAATAGGTCAATTCTATTGGGTCAGTAAATGATTTGAAAAATCCACTTATGGCAAACATTTGAGCGTTTTCTCCAAAAAACTCAAAACGCAAGTCGGCATTATTAATATAGGTAGGGTTTAAGTCTGTTCCATTTGCCAGTGCACCAACAAAATTGGTATTTGACAATGGATCAAAAATTTCAGCAATAGAAGCTTCTTTAAACGAAGGTCTTGCTGTTGTTCTTGAATAGGATAACCTGATATTCTTATTATCGGTTAACCCATATATAAAATTAAGAGACGGAAAAAAATCTAATTTATCGATAATAGATTCATTGTCAAGAATAATTGTTCCGGTATTATTCTGACCAGTATAATTAAGCATAAATTTTTCAACTCTTAATCCGGCTATGGTTTTTAACTTTTCACCAATTTTAAATTCATTAGAAATATATCCAGCTATATTAATCTGATTCGCTTCAAATGAATTTGCCGGTTCTGCCACCGAAGTATTTCTTACGAAAGAACCTTCAGGGTCTGAAATGGTCCATAAATTATCTTCGCTTAGAATGTTGTCTGCAATACCATTGAAAATGCTTGTTGGACCAGCCAAACCAATTCTAAAGGTATATATATTGTAAACCCGTTGCTTATAAGAACCGTAAGCACCAAATTTTACTTTTGCATCTTTTTTTGACAACTCATATTTTTTTGTAAAATCTAGTTTGCCTACATAATTTTCTTCTTCTAAATTCCTCCAGATTCTTCTCGGTTCGTTATTTTGAGCGATACTAAAAATGTCATCTTCAATCTGAAAGGCAGTAGTTCGAACGTCCTTGTCATATATGGTCGATAAGGTTCCGGAAACTTTCCATTCAGTTTTCCAAGTGGCATTTTCATTTGTATGCGTACCAGATAACAAGCCATTGGTTATGGCTCGTTGGGTGTATGCTAAATTATCTTTTTTAAAGGTAACAAAATCTGTAAATTTTAGCTTTTGAGTAAATAAGCCGGCAATTGATTCCCCGTTTTGGATGTGCATTAATGTACCTTTATATTTTGAATGATCGGTTTTATAAGATAATCCTACCAAACCACTCAAAATAGTGTTGTTTTCTCCTAAACTACCTATTTGACTTCTATTAAGAGGCATTTCTATTGTAGACAGATCCGGATCTTTTCTATAAATATTATTCTCAGCTCCTTCGTAGAACTTGGTTTCGTTTTTATAAGAAAAGGAAGCAATGTACCCTAATTTGTTATCATTTTTTCCAACTGTAAATTGATTACCTGCAGTTAGTCCAAAACTATAATCCATAGTACTGGTAGATTTTTGTGCTGACATGGTTGGACTAAACCTTCTTGTCAAATCTGTAAGTAAAGTACTGTTGTCAAAAGTATTTGGTATGGGTTGAAACGGACTCATAGGTAAACTTCTGGTTCCATCATCATAGCCTAAAAAGTCAGTACCTCCTCCAGAATAATCTAGATAGTTATTGTTAAAATGCATTTTGGAATTATAGGCACCGCTAATTGAAAAGCTATATGCTTCTTTAACAGGATATTCTTTAGTGATTATGTTAACTATACCACCGGTAAAATCTGCAGGTAGATCTGCAGTAGCCGATTTAACAACCATAATATTATCAAGAATATTTGTTGGGAAGAGATCCATTTGTATGGTATTTCTATCAGGATCTAAACCCGGAATGTCAACGCCATTTAAAATAGTTTTTGTATAACGATCTCCTAACCCTCTTACATAGACATATTTACCACCTTGAACGGAAACACCAGGAACACTTTTAACTGCAGCAGCCAAATCACCGGCTCCAATTTTTTTAAAACTTTGTGCAGATAAACCATCCAATAAATTAACTGACCTACGCTGTACATTTAAAACGGATGCTTCTGTATTTTTGGCAGACTCCGCAGTAATTACTACTTCTTCAAGTATTCCTGATGCTGGTTTTAAACTAATATCTAAATTAGTGACATCATCAGTTTTAATAATAACGCCGGTAACTTCGATAGTCTCATAACCTAAAAACTTAAAAACAACGGTATAGGTTCCTGTGTTTAATAGTAAATCATATAAACCATCAAAGTCTGAAGTGACACCAATTTCTGTACCTTTGATATTGATACTTGCATATGGCAATGGGTCATTTATTTCTGCATCTTTTATAATTCCTGTTAAAGTACCTTTTTGAGCATTTAGAAAATGAATAGAAAAGCTTAGAAATAAAAATAGTATAAATTTAGTTTTCATATAAAAATGAGTTGTTCATAGTAAATTTCAAATGCCCGTCCCTAATCTTGAAACGAGCAATTGAAAAAAAGCTATAATTAGCTTATGTGTTTTTTTGAATTTAAAATGCACTTTTTTTGCTGGCAAACGTCCAAGAAAATACAGAAGTGTTTGCTCCTACGGTTGGTGTGGTTACGGCTGCTGAAAATGTTATAGCATCAGCTTCAAAAGTTGAACCTACAGTTGACTTGTCTGCAAAAATGGCTGCAGAAGAAGTAACTCCAGAAGGTAATTCAATTTCCCAATTTGAAAACATAAGTAATCCCGCCGTATAATTGGTAGCTACTCCGTCATTATCTAATTCTACATCTGAACTATCTTTGAATCCTTTAGCATACACATTTTTAGTTGTACCCATTGCTTTACTTCTAAAATCGGCATATTCACCTTTTTCAGTAGTTGTATTTCCTATTAATGTGATACCATCTAATGTGAATTGACCAGTAGCTGAACCTTCTGGCCCGTCAATTTCTAAAGCATGATCAGAAGCATTACCCAATATGACCATTGAATTAGTTATTGTGCCTGAATAAGCTTGATCAATATCAAGACCGTCATCACCTGATGCCCAAACTATTAGGTTAGAAGCGTTTACAGTACCGCCGAAAAATTCAATACCATCATCAACATTTCCTACAACTTCAATATGATCGATAACGGTTCCACTACCAACAGCACCTAATGTCAATCCATTAATTTCATTTCCTTCACCTATTTCTGCACCCCCATGACGAATAGAAACATATTTTACAATACCTGAATTGTCAGCAGCATTACTACCTCCATAAAGACCATTAGTATCTGAAGGCGGAATACCTTCTATTTGTACCTCCGAAACATCTCCTTCAAAAGAACCTGGTGCATTACCTAAGATTAATAGCCCTCCCCAAAGACCTCTATCATTTTCTGAAAGGTTGGTTCCAGCAGTTTCGCCTACCTTGATATTATCTGAAGTAGAGGTCATAATAATTGGTGCTGTTGCAGTACCTTGTGCATCAATCTTACCACCTCTTGCTATGATAAGCGTAGAGGCTTGACTTCCTGAGCCAGCAAAAGCTTTTATAATAGTTCCTGCTTCTATCGTTAATGTAGCCCCATCTGCAACTACAACTCTTCCTTCAAGTTCCCAAATTTTGTCTTTAGTTAAAGTTTGGTCAGCTGAAATTACACCTTTAAGGGTCGTATCTACATTAGGTGGAACAATAATACCACCACCATCATCATTACTAGTGCATGAAGTGATGAATAAACCAGTTAATAGTAAATAAAATAATTTGTTCATTTCGTTTTGTTTTTAATTCTTGTTTTAAATAATACACTGCAAATAAAAAACACCAATGTAAAGCTTACGTTAATCAAAAATTAAAAATAGGTTATGCTTAGATTACCTTAATGTTAAGAAAGAAACGGTAGGATTAAATAAAAATAAGATTTTACTTGCATAATTGATAGTAATACTATTATATTTGCAAGTGATTTAATTTGAACTATGAAAAGTTTACACATTAATATAAATGTAAGTGAAGCTTTATATTTAAAAAACCCTGAATCTTCAGTGTTAGGTAAAAGTATTGTGACCAATAGTATTATGCTTATTAATGAACTGGGCTTTGAAGCTTTTACCTTTAAAAAATTAGGAGAAAGAATTGAATCTCCAGAAAGTTCAATTTATCGTTATTTTGAAAATAAGCATACCTTATTAATTTATCTTGTTTCTTGGTATTGGAGCTGGACTGAATACCAATTGGTTTTTGCTACTGCAAATATTGATTCCCCTGTTGAGAGACTTAAAAGATCGATTAATATACTAACGCAACCCATTAAAGTTGATATCTCTTTCAGTCATATTAATGAAGTATTGTTACATGATATTATCATTACAGAATCGGCTAAAGCCTACCATACAAAAGCAGTTGATAATGAAAACGAAAAAGGATATTTTAAGGCTTATAAGCGAGTAGTTCAACGGGTTAGTGATATTGTTTTAGAAATAAACCCAAGGTTTGAATTTCCGCATATGTTAATTTCTACAGTAATAGAAGGTGCGCATCAGCAACGCTATTTTGCCGAACATTTACCTGCATTAACAGATTTGAAAAAAGGAAAAGATAGTATTTCAGAATTTTATACCCAAATGGTATTTAAAATGATTGAAAGAGCATAAATTTTATAAACAGAAACAAGAAATGAAGAAACTATTTAATTTTAAACACTTTAAAGGAGATATGTTCGGTGGCATCACCGCAGGTATTGTTGCATTACCATTGGCGTTAGCCTTTGGTGTAAGTTCTGGTCTCGGACCTAGTGCCGGTTTATACGGAGCCATTATTGTAAGTTTTTTTGCAGCACTTTTTGGTGGTACAAATACTCAAATATCAGGTCCAACAGCACCGATGACAGCCGTAAGTATGGTTGTTATAGCAGGAATAGTCGCTGCTTTTGAAGGCGATGTAGCTAAAGCCTTACCCGCAATTTTAACGGTATTCTTACTAGCTGGACTAATGCAAATAGGCTTAGGTTTTATAGGCTTAGGTAAATACATAAAATACATACCCTACCCTGTAGTTTCCGGATTTATGACAGCGATTGGTGTTATTATTTTAGTGACTCAAATTTTACCTTCTGTTGGTTATTATCCTAAAGAAGATACTGCCTTTGTAACTCAATTTAAACCTCAAGCGGAAGAAATAATTTTAGATAATATTCTAAAGGAAGAAGCCGGAGAAGGTATTTTGGTGTTAGAAGATTTTAAAGAAACGGTAAAAAGAGCAGAAGATATTACACAAGCTCAAATTCTTAAAGAATCACAGACCTTAGCGAGTAAAGAAGCTTCTGGAGTTTTAGGTGCTATAAAAGTTTTACCAAGAGCTTTAAAAAATATCAATTGGTTAGAATTGTTGTTGGCGTTGGGTACCATCATAATTATTTATGGTTTTAAACGAATAACCACCAAAGTACCAAGCACACTGGTGTCATTATTAGTAATGTCTGGAATAGCTATTGGTTTTAAATTAAATTACCGACCTATTGAAGAGATTCCGAGTGGACTACCAGAACTTAATTTAGAAATTTTTACAGCTTTTAGTTTAACCAGTATTAGCCCTTACATTTTTACGGCGTTGACACTTGCCCTTTTAGGAGCGATAGATTCTTTATTGACATCTGTAGTGGCAGATAATATGACCAAAACAAAACACAAGCCAAACAAAGAATTGATAGGACAAGGTATTGGTAATAGTATTGGAGCAATTTTTGGAGGTTTACCCGGAGCAGGTGCCACTATTAGAACGGTAGTTAATATCAATGCAGGAGGAAAAACAAGACTTTCTGGTATGATGGCCGGTGTTTTATTGCTGGTTATTTTATTAGCATTAGGGCCAGTTGCATCTCAAATTCCGGCAGCAGTCTTGGCTGGAATTTTAATAACCGTTGGTATTGGTGTAATGGATTATAAGGGTTTAAAAGCCATCCCATATATGCCTCGTCAAGAAGTAATCATTATGATCGTGGTATTAGTATTATCCTCTGTTTGGAATCTTGTGTATGCTGTTGGGATCGGCTTAGTCATAGCGTCGCTCATGTTTATGAAAAAAATTGGAGATCTAACGGCAGAACGTTCTGATGTAAAATCCTTACTCAAAGAAAAGGCTTGGTCTGATGAAATTGATTTTCCTGAAAAACTCAAAAAAGAAGTATTTATCAAGCACATTAAAGGTCCGTTGTTTTTTGGTTCTACGAGTGATTTTCAACAATTAATGAACCAAATTCCAAATACCGCTACAATGGTTATTATTAGAATGGGACGAATGCAATATATTGATCAGTCAGGGTTATACGCCTTAGAAGATGCCTTGGTAGAATTAGTAAATCAGAATAAAAAAGTGTTGTTAGTGAATATTTTAAAACAACCTAAATATTTACTAGAACGCATAGATATTATTCCTGATTTAGTTCCAAAAGAACAGTTATTTGATACTTTTGATGATTGTTTAAAATGGATAAATAATAACATTGAAAAAACAAATTAATCGTATAAAAAATGAAAGCACATACAAAAGTTACACAAGCTAATCTAACTCCACAATTGGCACATCAAATTCTAGTGGAAGGAAATGAACGTTTTGTACAAAATGTCAAAGCACAAAGAAATCTCCAAGATCAGGTTTTAGAAACAAGTAAAGGACAGTTTCCGTTTGCCGTTATATTAAGCTGTATAGATTCAAGAGTACCTGCTGAATTGGTTTTTGATCAAGGCATTGGAGATGTTTTTAGTGCGAGGGTTGCAGGAAATATCATTAATGAAGATATGTTGGGCTCAATGGAATATGCCTGTAAAGTTGCCGGTTCAAAAATTGTAGTTGTTATGGGGCATACCAAATGTGGTGCGGTTACAGCAGCCTGTAAACATGTAGAATTGGGCAATATAACTGCATTATTAAATAAGATACAACCTGCAGTAAAACAAATTGAACCTAAAACGGATACTTATAGTGAAAAGGAAATCGAGCAAGTTGCAACTTTAAACGTAAAATTAACCATTGAAAGAATTAGAAAAGAGAGTCCCATTTTAAATGAAATGGAAAAAAATAATGAAATTGAAATTGTTGGCGCCAAATACAACGTATCAACTGGTAAAGTTGAATTTTTTTGAAAGATTCTAACAAATAGGTTTCCCCAGAGTTTTTATATTGTTGTAATCGCTTTTATTAAATTTAAAGTAGAATAAACTATCTTGCAAAAAAAAATTAACATCCATGAATTGGGAACAATTACTCTCATTAAAACGTTTTGGAGACACCAAGAAACGGATTAGAAATCAACAAGATGATACCAGAATAGGTTATGAAGTTGACTATGATCGTATTATTTTTTCTGATTCTTTTCGGAGCTTACAAGATAAAACCCAAGTTATTCCACTTTCAAAAACCGATTTTGTCCATACCAGATTAACACATAGTTTAGAAGTGTCGGTTGTAGGGCGGTCGTTAGGTAGAATTGTTGGTAAACAGTTACTAGAAAAATATCCTGAGTTAGAGCAATTAGGTTATCAAGCCAATGATTTTGGAGCTATTGTTGCCAGTGCCTGTTTAGCACATGACATTGGAAACCCACCATTTGGGCATAGTGGAGAAAAAGCCATTGGAGAATATTTTAAATCTGGTAATGGAATGGTATATAAAGACCATTTGACAGATAAAGAATGGCAAGACCTCATAGATTTTGAGGGTAATGCTAATGGGTTTAGAATAATGAATGAAACAAGGGAGGGAATAACTGGAGGATTACGATTGTCTTATGCTACCTTAGGAGCATTTATGAAATATCCAAAAGAATCACTTCCTAAAAAACCTACCAATAATATAATTGACAAGAAATATGGTTTTTTTCAATCTGATAAAGACGTTTTTGTTGATGTTGCTACTGATTTAGGATTACATAAAATAAGAGAAGGAAATGACATTACATTTAGTCGCCATCCCTTGGCATTTTTAGTTGAAGCTGCTGATGATATTTGTTATACCATTATTGATTTTGAAGATGGTATCAATCTCGGACTAATTGAAGAAGAATTTGCCTTAGAATATCTAATAAACTTAGTAAGAGATACTATTAATATAGAAAAATATTATCACTTAAAAACCAAACAAGATAGATTAAGTTATTTAAGAGCTTTGGCCATTGGCAATTTAATACAGGAAGCTTCTAAAATATTTATTGAGAATGAAACAGAAATTTTAGCAGGTAATTATCAAATTTCCCTGCTAGAAAAGTGTAAATATGAAGCACAGATTAATGATATTATTAAAATAAGTGTTGCTAAAATCTACAGAAGTAAAGAAGTCATAGAAAAAGAGATTTCCGGATATAGAATATTGGCCGATTTATTAGACGTTTTTATCATTGCTGTAAATAATTCATATCACGGCAATCTTTCTAACTACGATCAATTATTACTTAATTTATTACCCGAGAAGTATCAAAGAATAAATGATAAATTATATTTTAGAATACTTTCTGTATGTAGTTTTATAGCAGGAATGTCTGATGGAGCAGCAATTCTATTACATAAAAAGATAAAAGGCGTGGAAATATAGATTATTTTGCTCTAAAATTTACGTAAAATAACTCATCAATAAATATTGAAGAACTTGTAATTCAGAACAAGTTTTGAATTTTAGAGCAGTGTGAAGAAATTTTTAACAGAAAGATGTAAATTAAAAGACTTCACTTTCAATTATCCAATTTTTTAAAGATTTAAGTATAAGTTTTTCCTTTAATCTGGTCAGCTGATTAAATTCAGCAACAAGTTACAAGGAGTTTTGTCAATTAAAACCTATATAATACACCTATAGCTAATAATTGTTTTAGTTGTACTCTGGCACCTAAAGTTTCTAATGTGCCATCATTGTTTATGTCATCTTTAAATTTAATATCATTATCATAAATAAGATGTGTACCGATACTAGCTCTCATAAATCGGTTGATTTTTAATCCAAAATTAAGTTCCCAATTGACATCAACATTGCCAAAATCGTTTAAATAATCAGTAT
>Ga0209633_10000370_pt1 | contig 53275 bp, 38 predicted proteins | sample Cruoilmetagenom1_FD_187290 | JGI IMG/M metagenome (GOLD analysis project Ga0209633, IMG submission 187290) | Oil polluted marine microbial communities from Coal Oil Point, Santa Barbara, California, USA - Sample 1 (SPAdes) (version 2) | ecosystem: Environmental > Aquatic > Marine > Oil seeps ... | reverse complement strand
TTTCTAAATAAAATTTGACACGCCCAATCCCCTCTAAAGAAGGGAAATTGGTGGTCAAAAAAAGGCTGTCTTTTACAACAGCCTTTTTAATATTAATAAATTACTTAGCCGTAATCGTATATTTAGGATCTTCCGGATTAGTAAAATCTAATTCGATATCATATGTCCCGGCTACACTAGGAATATTATCACCATCTTGATCCAGAGTTCCATCAAGACCAGTATCTCCATAATTTATAGGCCAGTCATTGTTCACTCTGAATTTTATGTGACCATCTAAAAGAGGCACATTCAAAGCATGATAAATTCCTTCCCTACCATAATCCGGAGTAAAAGGAAAATCCGGGCCTGCAGCTCCCCAATCATTATAACCGTCACCCACAACTCCATAAACTTCCGTTGGTTCAAGAGTGTAAGTAAGATCGTTAAAATCAACTTGTATATGATAATAACCAGTCGTTACCGGAATGTTATCTCCATCCTGATCTAAAGTTCCATCAAGTCCGGTATCTCCGTAATTGATCGTCCAGGAATTAGCCAAACGAACTTTAAATTCTCCTTCAACCAATTGTACATCCGCTCTCCAGGTATCTGAGAAAGGATCATAGGTCAATGGCATATCAAGACCATCCCAACCATTAGTAGTTGCGCTTCCCACTAAGCCCCATCCGTATAGTTCAATAGAATAGGTAAGAGCTGCCTCATTAAAGGTAACTTTATATATTCCCGCATCAACAGGAATATTAGCTCCACTCGGCTGTAAAGTACCATCGTTGGCATCTGATCCAAAGTTTATATCCCATAAATTATCTTTTCTAATTTTCCATTCACCGTCTGCAAGCGTTGTATAAGCAATGAATGTATTGGCAGCTTCAGTAGATTTATAGAAGGGTACATCGGGTCCATCCCATCCATTAGGTGCAGCACTTCCAACCAATCCCCATGGTGAGGATAGATCAAGAACTGCAGAATAAGCAGTTGCCGTAAATGGACTTGACTGAGAATCTATACTTTCTGTTGAAGACAAGATCGCTCTGACCTGTGCAATCAATTGTGTTGGGTTATCTGGCTCAACGCCTAAGTTCAAAAGTAGTTTGTTTAACTCTTCTGTTTCAAAAATCTTTTCAATGTCTGTACCTACTGAAACGATTTGTGGTGCACTAAAGTCACCACCGGCAAAATCAATCAATAATTGATAATGATAGGCTGCAGCAAATCCAAACTCAGGTTTTGTCCATGAAATTCTCATTGCAGGGCTGCCCACTGCAGATTCTTCAAGTACAACATCCTCCGGTAGAATTTGCTCAATAACCGTTGAAGCAGTCGGATTTAAAACTGCCAGATCCTCCGCATCCTGACAAGAACCCAAAAAGAGGGAAACTGTAAGTAAGATCAATATTTTATTTATAAATATTTTCATAATTTTCATCTTTTTAAAATTAATAACCAGCGTTTTGGGTCAAATTAGGATTAGCAATGATATCGGCCGCAGGGATCGGATAAAGATCTCTTATGTCTGATGTAGTTTGCCCTTGTATAATTCCACCTTTCCACGGCCAAACACCGTTCTCAGAAAACTGATTAAATCTAATCAGATCTGTTCTTCTATGGCTTTCCCAGTACAATTCTCTGGATCTCTCTGCCAGGATAAATTCCTCGGTCAAGGCACCAGGATTAATATTTCCACCTGTATTACCATAAGATCTCTCTCTTATCATATTGATATATCCTACAGCTGTACCAGCATCTCCGCCACCACCTCTTAGGAATACTTCAGCATACATTAAATAAGCATCTGCCAATCTAAAAACAGGAAAATCAATATCACAAAATGTTCCGGATCCATCAACACCTCTATTACCATTCACATCAACATTTCGCCATTTGGTAATTGCATATCCCTGAGAAAAATCAAAAGGATTTTCAATTTCTAAACTTTGTCCATCCGTATGGAACATTTCTCTTTTATCTCCCGAAAACGGAGAAATAGTATAGGTCAATGATCCAAGGTCCATAGTGATAAAATATACACCATCTTCTGCAACAGGTATATTAGCACCACCAGCATCTAATGTTCCATCAAGACCATCATCTCCATAATTAACACCCCAGTCCTCATTGAATCTAAATTTAATTTCACCGGCGACCAAATCGGCATAAAGAGCATAATTATCAGTTGAAGTTTCATACATTTCCATATCTGGACTATCCCAGCCATTGATTGTTGCACTTCCAACTAAGCCCCAGTCTGATTGGTTACCTAAACCTGAATTTAAAGCGTCTACGTCAGCTCCAAATTTCTCAACAAAAGTACTCGTGGTTCGTAAACCACCCCAGCCGCCATCGATCCCAAAAATATTTGGATCCATAGTTCCGCCAACTGCCGCGTGTGTAATATAGGTAGTTCCACCCCAGCCTGTAATATTGATTCCGTCAAAACGAACAGAAAAAATAGTTTCATTTTGAGATCCGTTACTTTCGTTATCCGCCAGGAACAAATAATTGTACTCAGGTCCTAGAGAATATCCTCCGCCAATTACATTATTAATATATGTCATGGCATCTGCATATCTATCCGTATTAGTATATACCTCAGCATTAATATATAATTTAGCAAGCAACATCCATGCTGCTCCTTTGTCTGCTCTACCCAGCTCATTCCCACGGGGTGCTTTTAGCTGTGGTTCAATTTCCTTAAGCTCAGATTCTATAAAATTGAATACTTCCGTTCTTGATTTTTGCTCCGGAAAGAAGTTTCCAACAACATCATCTTCTGTAACAAATGGAATAGCTCCAAAGAAATCAATACCATGCCAATAGCTCAATGCTCTCATAAATCGAGCTTCGGCCCTAAATTCTGCTATTTTAGCCTTAAGAGCATCATCAACTCCTCTACTATTCAATTGATCATCCGTTGTTTCTCTTAAGAATTGATTTACCAACCCTATTTGAAAATAAATTCTATAGTACATTGCTGCTATGAACTCGTTTGCCGGTGTCCATACCTGATTGTGCAGATCGTGAATAGTTCCATCATTCCAGGCAATAATAGCCTCGTCGGTAGATAGTTCTTGTAAATTATAATACAATCGTACATAATTTGAGAAGTGACCATCAATTCCTTGAATATCTGCATCATCCAGATCCTGTCCGTTAATGGCAAGTCCTCCATAGATCTTAGCCATAAATTGTTCGTAAGACTCCTCGTTTTCAAAAGCCTGCTCCGAAGTTAGTTCAGTAATAGGTTCTTTATCCAATACGTCCTCGCATGAACTAACCATAAGTGTAAGCACTAAAGTGATAATGCCTAAACTAAATTTTATTTTATTATTTAACATTTTCATCTGTCTGTTATTTTTAAAAGTTAATGTTAAATCCTAACAAGAAAGTTCTTGGTCTTGGATAAAAATTATTATCTATACCACCGCTAATTTCAGGATCTAATCCTTCATAATCTGTTACTGTAAAGGCATTTTGTACCGAAGTATATATTCTTAAAATAACCTCTCCATCCTTAAGTTCATTAAAATTATATCCCAGAACTGCATTGTCCATTTTCAGGAATGATGCGTCTTGAATATAATAATCAGACCATAACTGTACTTCCCCAAAACCAGTGTCTAAATAAGAATCATGAATGTTTCTATTAGTACCGTTAAAATGTAAAGAAGTAGAATTCCCTTCTGATGAGGCTATATTATTATAAGTATAATTACCTAAACTTGCACGTAATACAAAATTTAAATCCCAATTTTTATAATTCATATAAGAAGATAAGCCCAACAAATAATCAGGATTTGGATTCTTATAAATGCGCTTATCCAAATCTGTCCATTGCCCATCACCATTCAGATCCTCATAAACACCTTGTAAAGGATTACCATCACTATCATAAACTTGTTTATACACTAAATAAGAGAATTGGGCTTGTCCAACTTGTTGCGTTTGAATGTTATTTCCAACACCTCCACGAATTCCTCCTACAGCAAGACCAGGTGATTCCGGATCTTCTACAGCATTTAACTTTGTGATCTCGTTTTGTAAATAGGTTGCGTTAAAATTCACGTTCCATACAAAATTCTCCTTTTGAAATATGTCTGCATTTACAGAAAATTCAATACCACTGTTTTCCAGATCTCCAATATTTGTGAATAGACTATTGGAAAGATTAGATCCGGCAGGTGGTGAAACTGTACTCAAAACATCGGTTGTTTTACGAATATAATATTCTAAAGACCCTGTAATTCTATCGTTAAGAAATCCATAATCAATACCAATATTCGAAGTAGCTGATTCTTCCCATTTAATTTCAGAATCGTAACCTTCAGGTCTTAAAGTATTAATGAACCGATTTCCAAATTGATATCGAACATTATTTTGGCCCGGTGTATAAACTGGCAAATAACCAAAGTCACTACCTATTTCCTGTTGACCTGTTTCCCCATATCCAATTCTTAACTTTAATGTAGATATTGTTTGTGAATCTCTTAAAAAATCTTCATCTGCGATAGACCAGGCAACCGCACCCGAGAAGAAATTACCCCAACGATTTTCCGGAGAGAATCTGGAAGAACCATCTCGTCTATAGGTGAAAGTCACTAAATAACGGTTATCATAGGCATAATTTAACCTAGTAAAATAAGAAAGTAAACTATTTGTTGTAGCGAATTCAGTTTCTCTAACAGCACCAAGTCCTGAGATCTGGTAAGTTTGATTTTCTCTGTAAAAATCCTGATATGAAGTACCTAACATTATATCAATTTTATGAGGTTGTTCAAATTCATGAACATAATTTACATAAAAATCAGCTAGAGTACTTCTTCTCAAATTATTCCAGGTTCCTGATGTACCTTTCTCATCAAATCCACTTGCAGAAGTAGCTGGCACATCCCAATAACCATTTGTCTCCCCATAATCAAATCCAAGATTCAAATTAGCTTTTAAACCTTCAAGCGGAAAATCATAATCCAATTTTAAATTTCCTATATATCTTTCCGTAGATCCAAAACTATTATTTTGATTCAATACTCCTACCGGGTTATTTGGAGATTGCGCATTGGGTGTCCCATCGGCATCCAACCATTCCCAATAGCCACCATACAAAGTAGATCCACTATAAACGGGTTGTGTAGGGTCCATTGTAAGAGCATTTCCTCTGGCACCATCATCCGCATTATTATTTTCAGATACCGTACCTCTAATATTAAAATCAATTTTAAAAGTATCATCGAACAGTCTATGTCTATAGTTCAATGAACCACTTTTTCTCTTAAAATCATCTGTTTTTACAAGTCCCTCTTGATATGTATATCCAAGAGAAGCCCGAAATGATGAATTTTCAAATCCTTGCGTCAGAGTTAAATTATTATCTGTTCCATATGCCGTTCTGTATATTTCATCCTGCCAGTTGGTATTATCACTTCCTAATAGAGAAATCGCACTATCAATTCCAGTGCTTTGAACAGCAGCTGCAAATTGTTCTGCGTTAAGCACATCAACTTGATTTTCACGATTTCCAACTGATAGATAACTATTGAATTCAGCTCTAAGAGGTGCATTTCTATGCCCTGTTTTTGTTGTAATCAAAATTACTCCGGCAGACGCCCGTGATCCATAAATTGCTGTCGCTGATGCATCTTTTAAAATAACAAAGCTTTCAATATCATTTGGATTAACAGTACTTAATCCGGGAGCATTATCATCTTCTTGATCCATCGGTACACCATCAATAACCACTAAAGGATTATTATTAGCGCTCAAAGAAGAGTTACCTCCTCTAATTTTAATTGTACCGGTACTACCAGGTTTTCCACTTGCTGGAATTACATTTACACCTGCTGTTTTACCGGCAATTAATTGTTCTGGTGATAGAATAGCACCACCATTAAATTCTTCAACACTTACCTTTTCAACAGATCCGGTAGCGTCTTTCTTGGTAGTTTGCCCATACCCAATTATAATAACCTCATCCAAACTCTCGGACGATTCTTCCATGACAATATTCATTTCTGCGGAAGCAGCAACTTCTTGTTGTTCATAACCAATGAAAGAAAATGTTATAATTGCATTAGCATCATCGATGCTCAATTCAAATTTGCCATCAAAATCTGTGGCAGTTCCTTTATCAGTGCCTTTAACTACAACACTAACTCCGGGTAGTTCCATTCCTGTGGCATCTATTACCTTACCCTTAATAATATCCTGTGCAGACATTACGAGAGGAATAAGAAATAAAATCCCAAGGACTAATTGTCTTATTTGTTTCATAAAATAAATTTAATTTTGAAGATTAATTTTAAATAAAAACTTGCTATTTCTTTATATTTCACCGAACGAATGTATAAATTAACATAAGCTTAACACTATGATAAACAAACTAAAAAAACACGAAAACGGTTTCGTGTTAATAACTTTTTTAGCGCAAACGTTTGCGTAATATTCAATTATTTAACTCTCTATTGAATATTAATGAATTTACAGGTCTATTATTTTTTATTTCGCAATTTTAAATAATGTAAAATGTACTATCTTTAGGACTTAAAATTCCCCCGGCCATAAAATTTTTAACAATGAAGGCTAAGATTACACTAAAAAAAATAGCAAAAGAATTTGATGTATCTATTTCTACTGTTTCTAAAGCACTAAAAGATAGCCATGAAATTAGCGAAGAGGTAAAAGAAAGAATTCAAGCTTTCGCTAAATATTATCATTATAAACCAAATAGCTTAGCACTAAACCTTCGTAATCAAAAAACTAAAACGATTGGTGTAATAATTCCTCAAATTGTACATCACTTTTTTTCGAAAGTTATTAGTGGAATTGAACACATTGCAAATGAAAAAGGTTATAATGTAATGATTTGTTTATCCAATGAATCCTATGAAAAAGAAGTTCTTAATATGGATATGCTGGCCAGTGGCGTTGTTGATGGGATTATTGTGTCTGTAGCCAAACAAACAGAGGAAAAGGGAGATTATACTCATTTTAAGGAGTTGATAAATAACGGGATTCCCCTGGTGTTGTTTGATAGAAAAATTGATGAGATCAAATGTAATAAAGTATTGGTTGACGATTTTGGAGGAGGATATATCGCAGCACAGCATTTAATAGATATTGGCTGCAAAAAGATTGCGATATTAACAACCCCTAATCATGTTACGGTTGGTAATATCAGATTGGAGGGTTATGTCAAAGCTCTGACAGATAATAATATGTTAGTCGATGAAAGTTTAATTATCAAGGTAAATGAAGATAATAATATAGAAGATCAGATCAGAGAAATATTTGTAAAAAGTAATTGTCCTGATGGAATTTTTGCCGTTAATGAAATTTATGCTGCGACGGCAGTTAAATTGGCAAAAAACAACGGACTAAATGTTCCAAATGAAATAGCTATAATGGGATTTACAGACGGTCTGATCTCCCAGTTTTCATCTCCTCAATTAACTACTGTTGCCCAACATGGTTTTACAATGGGTGAAAAATCTATGGAAATTTTATTAGATGAACTCAATCAACAAGATACTGATTATCAATACCAAACAAATATTATTAGTACTGATATAGTAATTAGAGAATCAACGAAAAAAACAAATTGATAGTATTTTTAAATAAAATATATATATTTGTCACAGATTTAGTAATTATTTCACACTTGCTATTTTTTTAAACTTCACAAAAATTGATAAGAAATTTTCTTCTTATCTATCGAGATATTTTTATTTTTTTTACAGATCGTGGAGGTTACTCCTACTTCTGAAATTTTTTATTTTCATTTTTTACTTCTTTTTATGGAGTAAAACAAAATAATTTAACATCATGGAAAAAAGACGGCTTAGTTTCTGGGAAATTTGGAATCTCAGTTTTGGATTTCTAGGAATTCAAATGGGTTTTGCCCTCCAAAATGCAAATGCCAGTAGGGTATTACAAATTTTTGGTGCTGATATTCATGAATTATCTTGGTTTTGGATAGTTGCACCTTTAACCGGATTGATCGTCCAACCGATAGTGGGTCATTACAGCGATAAAACCTGGACAAAACTTGGACGAAGGCGCCCGTTTTTTTTAACCGGGGCAGTCTTAGCCTCCATTGGATTAGTATTTATGCCCAATGCAGATATGTTTACCGCCTTTATGCCTGCTCTATGGGTAGGTGCTGGTATGTTAATGATCATGGACGCTTCTTTTAATATTGCTATGGAGCCTTTCAGGGCGTTGGTAGCAGACGTCTTACCGAGTGATCAAAGAACCTTAGGCTTTAGTGTTCAAACAATTTTAATTGGAATAGGTGCTGTTATTGGCTCCTGGCTACCCTATGTATTAACGAATTGGTTTGGAATTGCAAATACGGCAGAACCTGGAAAAGTGCCATTCAGCTTAATGCTTTCTTTTATTATTGGTGCCATAGTGCTAATTATTAGTATCTTAATTACGGTATTTACAACAAAGGAATACTCTCCTGAGGAGATGGCATTAATAAATAATTTTGAACCTGATGAAAATGTAGAAGAATCCAGTCTTTTAAACATTTTTACCGACTTTAAAAATATGCCCACAACAATGAAACAACTAAGTTGGGTACAGTTTTTCTCGTGGTTTGGGCTTTTTGGTATGTGGGTATTTACCACACCGGCTATTGCGCATCACATATACGGTTTGTCTTTAGAAGATACACATAGTAGTGATTATCAAAATGCAGGTGATTGGGTTGGAATTTTATTTGGTATTTATAATGCGATGTCTGCTATCTATGCATTTTTCTTACCGGCAATTGCTAAGAAATTAGGACGTAAAAGAACACATGCTTTTTCTCTTGTCATCGGTGGTATAGGATTGATTTCCATTTATTTTGCCCCGAATGAAAATTGGTTAATTCTTTCCATGTTAGGAATTGGTATTGCCTGGGCAAGTATTTTGGCCATGCCCTATGCTATTCTAGCCGGTTCTATTCCACCAAGAAAAATGGGAGTTTACATGGGTATCTTTAATTTCTTCATAGTAATACCACAAATAATAAACGCTCTTATTGGAGGGATGGTGGTTATGTACTTCTATGGAGGAGACCCTATCTTTGCTTTAGTAACTAGTGGTGTATCGTTTTTAATTGCAGCGATGCTGGTATCAAAAGTTAAAGATGTTGATGATGAAATTATAACTAGTGAAGAATGACAAAAAAAGCCTTCATATTTGATTTGGATGGGGTAATCGTGGATACCGCAAAATTCCACTATTTAGCCTGGAAAGAGTTAGCTAATGAATTGGGGTTTGATTTTACTGAAGAACAAAACGAAGACCTAAAAGGAGTTAGCAGGGTGGCCTCTTTAGAAATATTACTCAATATTGGTAAAATTCAACTTAATAATGAGCACAAAGAGAAATTGTTAAAAGAGAAAAATGAGCAATATCTGGGCTATATAGCAAAGATGGGGCAGAAAGAAATTCTCCCGGGGATTAAAAACATATTACAGTATTTAAAGGAAAACGAAATACCATTTTCATTAGGTTCGGCAAGTAAAAATGCCAGATTAATATTAAGGATATTAGGCTTATATGAACTTTTTGACGCCGTGGTAGATGGTAACGATGTAAGTTCAGCCAAACCAGACCCAGAAGTTTTTCTTATTGCTGCCAAAAAATTAAACAAAGACCCTCATGATTGTATAGTCATTGAAGACGCACAAGCTGGAATACAAGCTGCAAACAATGCAAATATGATCAGTATAGGGATAGGAGACAAAAAAATATTAAATGACGCTAGGTTTGTTCTAAACAACACTAGTGAACTCACAGTAGAGTTTGTTAAAGAATTAATAGATAAAAAGTACTAAACCAAAATTTCGCTGATATCTGGTAGTCTTTATGGCTACATCGAGTACGAGGAGCGGAAATTGCCGACCTGATTAGTTTTGGTCAGACAGGCCTACCTGCTTAAAGCAGGTTCGACTAACTAAAAAATTGAAATTATGAATCAAGATTATATTATCCCTGATGAATGGTCCATTGTTGAAAAGGGATTTCATAAAGAAAATATTCGCACTTCTGAAAGTATTTTCAGTATTGGAAACGGAGCTATGGGGCAACGGGCCAATTTTGAAGAAAATTATACTGGAGAAAGTTTCCAGGGGAGTTATATAGGAGGAATCTATTATCCAGATAAAACAAGAGTTGGTTGGTGGAAAAACGGATATCCTGAATATTTCGCAAAAGTATTGAACGCTCCTAATTGGATTGGAATAAATGTAAAAATCAATGGTAGACCTTTAGATCTGAACGTATGCAAGGTTTTAGATTTTGAAAGAAGATTAAATATGAAGGATGGTGTTTTAACACGTTCCTTTATAGCTGAATTGCCAAATAATGATAAAATTAAAGTGCATTCCACTCGTTTTTTAAGTTTAGATATCAATGAGATCGGTGCGATAAAATACAGTGTCACACCCTTGAATTTCTCAGGAGAAATTGAATTTAATCCTTATATAGATGCTGGAATTATAAACGAAGATTCTAATTACGACGAATTTTTCTGGGAAATTCTTCAAATAGAGGAAGGGCAAAATGAAGCATATATCCTATCTAAAACTAAAAAAACTGAATTTCATGTGTGTACTGGAATGAAACTTGAATTTGAATTAAACGAATTTGAGGTCGAACTTCCCTATGAAACAGAGATCAAAGAAAAGAGCATTTCATTCAAGTACAAAACAACGGTTAAGAAAGGAGACGTTTTTACCATCTATAAGTATGGTGGTTACGCGCAGTCCATGAATCATCCAAAAGAGGAATTGATTTTTGTTTCGGAAAAAAATCTTCAAAAAGCCGTTATTATTGGCTTTGAGAACCTAATTGAGAAGCAGCAAAATTCTTGGGCTAGTATCTGGGAGACAGCAGATATTGTAATCGAAGGCGACCTAAAGGCACAACAGGCAATACGCTTTAATATTTTTCAATTAAATCAAACTTACCTCGGAAAAGATTCTAAACTAAACATTGGTCCTAAGGGATTTACAGGAGAAAAATACGGCGGAAGTACTTATTGGGATACAGAGGCTTATTGCATTCCTTTTTATATGTCTACAAAAGATAAAAACGCAGCAAAGAATTTATTGCTTTATCGATATAATCATCTGGACAAAGCAATTGAAAATGCTGAAAAATTAGGTTTTACAAATGGTGCTGCTCTATATCCGATGGTTACTATGAATGGTGAAGAATGCCATAATGAATGGGAAATTACTTTTGAGGAAATCCACCGAAATGGGTCCATGGTCTATGCAATATATAACTATGTAAATTATTCCGGCGATTATAATTACATCCCACAATATGGTATGGAGGTAATGATAGCGATCGCTAAGTTTTGGCAACAACGGTCTACATTTTCAATTGACAAAAATAAGTATGTAATATTAGGAGTTACAGGACCTAACGAATACGAAAACAATGTTAACAATAATTGGTATACAAACTATTTAGCAAAATGGTGTATTGAATATACCCTGGATAATCTAGACAATTTAAAAGAAAATTTTGAAGCAGACTATCAACGGATAATATCAAAAACCGATCTATCTGAGGAAGAAATTGAAGATATGAAAAAAGTTGCCTCTGCTATGTATTTTCCTTCCGATAAAAAGAATAAACTGTTTTTGCAACAAGACGGATTTTTAGATAAAGAATTAATTCCTGTATCTGATCTCGACAGATCTCAACGACCAATCAATCAAAAATGGTCATGGGACAGAATCTTGCGATCTCCATATATCAAACAAGCGGATGTTTTACAGGGAATTTACTTTTTTGAAGATCACTTTGATGAAGAGTTAATTAAAAATCACTTCGATTTTTATGAGCCGCTCACTGTTCATGAATCTTCTTTGTCGCCTTGTGTTCATTCTATCCTGGCATCCAAAATTAATAGAATTGACAAAGCTTATGAAATGTATTTAAGAACCGCTCGTTTGGATCTGGACGACTATAATCATGAAGTTCATGAAGGTCTACATATAACGAGTATGGCAGGTACCTGGCTGGCTATTGTTCAAGGCTTTGGTGGTATGAGAAATTTTGATGGAGAATTATCTTTCCATCCTCAAATACCGAAAGAGTGGAAATCCTATTCTTTTAAAATTAATTTTAGAGGAAGTACTATTAAAGTATTTAAAGACCACGAAGGTTCTAAATTTTCTAATGAATCAGAAACTCCGGTCGAGATTGTTGTAAATGGTAAAAGAGTTATTGTAAACTCGGAAGAATTAGTTGTGGTATAATCCTCTAAAATCAAAAACGATTTTAGAAGTTTTAAGAATCTGAATTAAAATTGATATAGATTTTCATAAGGTCTTGTATTGCTTTGTGTAAATCTGTTTATCAAATAACAAAATTTTTAGTTTTAATCTGATTAATATTCAAAAAATGAAAAAAGCTTTAATCCTAGTAATACTTTTCCATTCCTATTTAATTTTTGCCCAAGATTTGGTTGATGAGCCAGGGATTCAAAAAGTAGAACCACCCTTTTGGTGGATTGGTATGAAAAACACCAATTTACAATTGTTGCTATATGGGGTGAATATTGCAGAATACACTGTGTCTATTTCTGATAAAGAAGTGATTTTGGACAGTATCACGACAACCGAAAATCCAAATTATTTGTTTTTAAACCTAGATTTATCTAAGGTTTCAGGAGCCAGGAAAATTGAATTTATTTTAAAGAAAAATGGAAAGAAAAAATTTGTTCAATCGTATGAATTGAAACAGCGGGAAAAAAATTCAGCTAACCGCAGTAGCTTTGATAGTTCAGATGTAATATATTTAATTATGCCGGATCGTTTCGCTAATGGAAATCCAAATAACGATTCTCATAAGGATGTAATAGAAAAAGCGAATAGGGCGGATAAAAGTGGTCGTCACGGTGGGGATCTACAAGGTGCTATTGATCATTTGGATTACTTAGACGACTTAGGTGTAACCGCATTGTGGAGTACTCCATTATTAGAAGATAATGAACCTAGTTATTCTTATCATACTTATGCACAAAGTGATTACTATAAAATAGATCCAAGATATGGAAGTAATGAGGATTACAAGCGCTTGGCAGATGAAATGCATAAACGTGATATGAAACTTATTATGGATTATGTGACTAACCACTGGGGAAGTAAACATTGGATGATCAAAGATCTTCCAAGTAATGATTTTATAAACCAATGGCCGGAAGGATTTAGAAGAAGTAACTACCGAATGACAACACAGTTCGATAGCAATGCTTCTGAATTTGATGCAAAAGGTTGTATGGATGGTTGGTTCGATACTACGATGCCCGACATGAATCAAAGAAATCCTCTGTTGTTAAATTATCTCATACAAAATGCTATTTGGTGGATAGAATTTGCCGGATTGGATGGTTTACGTGTGGATACTTATTCCTACAATGACAAAGCAGGAATTGCAAAATGGACAAAAGCAATAACGGACGAATTTCCTAATTTCAATATTGTTGGTGAAGTTTGGATGCACGATCAAGTTCAAATGGCCTATTGGCAAAAAGATAGTAAAATTGGAGCCATTCAAAATTTCAATTCGCATTTACCAAGCGTGATGGATTTTACCTTGTATGATGAGATTACAGGCGTTTTTAATAGCGATAATTCCACATGGGATGCAGGAATTATTAAAGTCTATGAAAATTTTACAAATGATTTCCTCTACCCAAATATTGATAATATTTTAGTTTTTGCAGGGAATCACGATACCAATAGAATTAATGAAATATACCAAAGCGATATCGATAAATATAAGTTAGTGATGACCCTGATATTAACGATCCGAGGGATGCCCCAACTTTATTACGGTGATGAAATTGGTATGTTGGGGAATAAAAGTTTGTACGGAGATGGAGATATTCGCAGGGATTTTCCCGGTGGCTGGCAAGGGGATCCTCAAAATGCTTTTCTTCAAAAAGGAAGAACCAAAACCCAGGAAAATTATCATTCCTTCACTAAAAACCTGTTGACATGGAGAAAGGACAAGGAAGTAATTCATAAAGGAAAGACTATACAATTTGTACCTGAAAATAATGTATATGTTTATTTTAGAACAGATGAAATTGAAAGTGTTATGGTAATCATTAATAATAGTCCGGAATCACAAACTATTGAATTATCGAGATTTGAAGAAGGAATTAGAAATTATACTCTGGGAAATGATATACTTTCTAAAAAGGAAATTAACCTAAAGGAAAAGCTGATGATCGAGGGTAAAAAATCGATGGTCTTAGAACTTCACTAGTTCTACATCACTCTCTATTGCCAAACCCATTGAATGTTATTGAAAAATTTACATTAGATAAGGCTAATTTTAATTTTTCTGCGAGAAAAACAAATAGCAACAAATGATAAAATATAACCTGTTTCTAATTTTTGTTTTTACAATTAAAATCTTGTATTCACAAGTAACATTTATAGTGGAAACTCTCCCTGAATACATATCAGAAAATACATCCATTTTTATTTCTGGAGATTTTGAGACTTGGACCGGTGGACAAGAAAAATATAAACTTTTACAAAATAAAAAGAATTATGCTATCACCTTACCGAAACAGACGGGCAAAATAAATTTCAAATTTACAAAAGGTTCATGGGAAACTGTAGAAACTGGTATTGAAGGGAATAACATTGAAAACAGGACCTATGTTTTTGGTGAGACAAAAGATACCGTATTAATCAAAATTGCAAGTTGGACCAGTATTGTCTCTAAAAAATCAACTGCTTTAAAGAATGTTTCGATTATCTCGGAGGAGTTCAAAATACCTCAATTGAATAGAACCAGAAGAATATGGATCTACCTACCTCCGGATTATGACAGATTAAAAAAATCTTATCCTGTTATCTATATGCATGATGCACAGAATTTATTTGACGAGGCCACTTCATATAATGGAGAATGGCAGGTGGATGAAACTTTGAACAAGCTATATAAAGAAAAAAACATTGGACTTATTGTTGTTGGAATTGATAATGGTGGTTCAAAAAGGATGGACGAATACTCCCCATGGCAAAATGACAGATACAAGGGTGGTGGCGAAGGAGATGCCTATCTGGATTTTATTGTAGAAACACTAAAACCCTATGTGGATAATAATTATAAAACCTTATTCGATAGACAAAATACAGCAATAATGGGTAGTTCCTTGGGTGGATTAATTTCACATTACGGCGCCTTGAAGTACCCGGAGGTCTTTGGGTTAGTTGGCCTTTTTTCACCAGCCTTTGGGTTTGCTGTTAACAGTTTTGAATTTGCATTAAAACCTCGTGATCTTGAAAATATAAAAATGTACTTTTTGGCAGGTGATAAAGAAAGCCCATCCATGATTGACAATTTGAATAATATGATCACACTTATGAAATCTCAAGGTTTCACTCAAAAAAACATCATATCAAAAGTAGTTCCCGGTGGTGAACACAATGAAAAACTTTGGAGAGAGAATTTTGAGGAAGCCATTTTATGGCTATTCGATTAAAATTTATTAAATATTCAATAAAAACAATAAAATGAAAACTAAAATAATCATTACAATTTCTATTATTTTCTTAACACATTTTGCTTGTAAAGAAGTTCAAACAAATGATATTGCTATAATTAATCCATCAAAAGAAAACCCTTTTATTTGGGAAGGTGCAAACCTTTATTTTTTGTTAACCGATAGATTTAACAATGCCGACACTACCAATGATTTGAATTTCGGACGTACTGATGAAACGGCTGTCTTAAGGGGGTTCAAAGGAGGAGATATAAAAGGAATTACTCAAAAAATTAATGCGGGCTATTTTACTGATTTAGGAATCAACGCCATTTGGATGACACCTTTGGTGGAACAAATTCATGGAAGTACTGATGAGGGAACAGGTGTTACCTATGGGTTTCATGGCTATTGGACGAAAGATTGGACTGCCTTGGACCCAAATTTTGGTACTCCTGAAGATTTGAAGGAATTAGTAGTAACTGCTCATAAAAATGGAATTAGAATTGTAATGGACGCCGTAATTAATCATACAGGGCCAGTTACACCCATTGATGCTGTTTGGCCGGATGATTGGGTGAGAACGAGTCCTAAATGTACTTATGAGTCCTACGAAACTGCAATAACTTGTACACTGGTTGAAAACCTGCCTGATATACTAACGGAAAGTAATGAGGAGGTAGAACTACCAACTTATTTGGTAGAAAAGTGGAAAAGTGAAGGTAGATATGAACAGGAAATGAAAGAACTAGAAGAATTTTTTGAAAGAACCGGCTATCCGAAAGCTCCTCGTTTTTATATTATAAAATGGTTAACAGATTACATTAAGGATTATGGCATTGACGGTTATCGAGCAGATACCGTAAGACATATTGAAGAATCGGTTTGGATGGAGTTTAAAAAAGAGTGCGAATATTCCTTTAATTTATGGAAGAAGAATAATCCTGAGAAAGTCTTAGATGATAATTCATTTTATCTGGTTGGAGAAGTGTATGGTTATGAAATTATTAAAAACGGTACCAAATTCGATTTTGGAGATAAAAAAGTTGATTATTATGCCAATGGGTTTAACAGTATGATCAATTTCGAATTTAAGGGAAATGCCAACGAAAGCTATGAAGAGATCTTTTCAAGATATTCAATTGCCTTGCATGGAGATTTGAAAGGAAAAGAAATTCTAAATTATGTTAGTTCACATGACGATAGTTATCCATTTGACATGGAAAGAAAAAGACCATTTGAATCGGCTACAAAATTGTTGCTTTCACCAGGAACATCCCAAGTATATTACGGTGACGAGGTGGCACGAACTCTAATTGTGGAAGGAACAAATGGAGACGCTACCTTGCGTTCCGTTATGGATTGGGATTTTATATCTAAAGATGGCCCTTCCAATGCCATACTAGAGCATTGGCAAAAACTAGGAAAATTTAGAAGAGATCACCCTGCCATTGGAGCTGGAACCCATCAAATGATATCTACATCCCCTTATACATTTTCGAGAATATTACAACGAGAAAATATTTCTGATGCAGTGATCGTCGGACTAGATTTACCAAAAGGGGAAAAAGAAATTCTTGTTTCTTCCATCTTTAATAATGGAGATGTGTTACTTGATAAATATTCTAATAATACAGCAGTAGTTAAAGATGGTAAAGCTGTTATATTAACAGAATTTAATATTGTTTTACTAGAATTGAAATAAAATTATGAACAAAACCATCACTTCTATTTTAATCTTTTTCGTTTTTACGAATTGTACAAATAAAAAAGTAGAACCCCTTACTATTGATCAGGATAAAAACAGCATGACAGAACACAAGAAAGTAATATATCAAGTATTTACACGGTTATTTGGTAATGAAAATACAACCAATAAACCGTGGGGAACCATTGAAGAAAATGGTGTAGGCAAATTTAATGATTTCACAGATACAGCACTTAAAGAAATTAAGGATCTGGGGGTAACTCATATTTGGTACACAGGAGTTTTACATCACGCAACAATAACAGACTATACTGAATATGGTATCTCTAATGATGATCCGGATATAGTAAAAGGTCGTGCAGGTTCTCCCTATGCGGTGAAGGACTATTATAATGTAGATCCGGATCTTGCGGTTGATCCTGCAAAGCGTTTGGAAGAATTTGAACAACTTATCAAGCGTACTCATCAAGTGGGTTTGAAAGTCGTAATCGACATTGTTCCTAATCATATCGCTCGAAATTATGAAGGGAACAGTAATCCCGAGGGAGTTTTTGATTTTGGCCTTAATGACATCAAAACCGAAGTTTATAACAGAGATAATAACTTCTATTATATTGTTGGGGAAGATTTCAAAGTTCCTGCCTGGAAAAATGGCTATAAACCTTTAGGTGGTAATAAACATCCATTAGCCGATGGGAAATTTGACGAAATCCCTGCGAAATGGACGGGTAATGGTTCGCGATTAACACAGCCTGATGCTGATGATTGGTATGAAACTGTAAAAATTAATTATGGTGTTCGCCCCGATGGTACAAAAGATTTTGAGGAACTAACAGAAGGGTTTGATAATAAAAGTTACGAGGAGCATGTTGCCTTTTGGGAGAGTAAAGAAATTCCTGACTCCTGGAAAAAATTTAAGGATATAGCCTTTTATTGGATGGATAAAGGTGTAGATGGGCTTCGTTTTGATATGGCCGAAATGGTGCCAGTAGAATTTTGGAGCTTTATGAATTCAGCCATCAAAATGAAATACCCCGATACATTTCTTTTGGCAGAAGTTTATAATCCAACTTTATATCGCGATTATCTTCACTTGGGAAAGATGGACTATTTATACGATAAAGTTGCTTTATATGATACGATAAAACACATCATGCAGGGTTATGGATTAACCGATAACCTTCCTCAGATCCAGGAAGAATTGGCTGATATTGAGCATAATATGATTCACTTTCTAGAAAATCATGATGAACAACGAATTGCCAGTCCTGATTTTGCAGGATCGGCAGCAAAAGGGAAACCTGCTATGGTGGTTTCAACCACAATAAGTTCAGCCCCAACCTTAATTTATTTCGGGCAGGAGGTTGGAGAGCCCGGAGCTGAAAATGCAGGTCATGGTACCCCAACCAGAACATCTATATACGACTATATTGGTGTACCGCATCATCAACGTTGGATGAATGATAAACAATTTGATGGAGGGCAATTATCTAATGATGAAAAAGAACTACGTGATTTTTACAAACGATTGCTCAATTTTACAATTGGAAGTACTGCCTTAATGGGAAAGTATCAGGAAATACATAAGTATAACAGAACAAATACTGAAAATTACAATCATAAAGTATTTTCATTCGTGAGATGGTCGGATATTGAAAGACTAATCATAATTTCTAATTTTGATTCGGAAGAAGTGTTTGAGTTTGAATTAAAGTTACCTGAAACCATTGTTCAAGAATGGAATATCCCAGATGGAAAATATCAACTAAAAGATCAATTGTACGATCAAATGTCTTTTGAATTGATTGTAGAAGATGGCCATGGCTCCGTGAAACTAAAAATTGATCCATTAACCTCCTATATTTTAAGGCTTGAGGAAAAATAAATTTGTCTTCAAAGAATAATTCTCTCTTAAAAAAGAGGCTACCTCATAACAGATAACCTCTTTTTTATCAAATTGATTTTAAGGGACGAATTAATTTAATTATTATTGATTTCTAATTAAGAACTTTTGTTTGTCTTTTTTCATTATTTCTTTAATCATATCAAATATGTTCTTTTTGATGTTTTTAAAATTGATCACATAATTTTCAAATTCTTTTTTAATTTTATTATGTTCATTTATAAATTCTAATTTTTCCGTGAATTGAACACTTTCTATCAAAGCAGCGATGTGTTTTTTATGAATTTTGATTGTTACCAATAATTCATTTCCCCTATTTTCAATTTTCTTTAATTCTTCGATTAATTTTTTTGTAGGTTCATATAACTTTGGGGTGCTTAAATCTAAAAAATGAGAACCTAATAAATGTTCTAGAAATATTCTTTCATCCCGTATGAATTCCAATTCATTAATCCAGTCCAATATTTCTCTCCGGGATTTAAATAATCTTTTCTTATTTTTCTCTTTGTTAAATTCTGTTGTTGTTCTCATAGAATTTTCATTTAGTCTAAACTAGAAGGAATAACTCCGTAGTTCAAAAGTTAAGATATATCAATTAATTCTTAAATAAACGTACCGTTTTCATCTGTTTTTACCCTAAGCTTCTTAACTCCGTTGTCTAATGTCATTTTATATGACTTTTTTGCCCCATATTCTTCGGTGTAAGACAACTTGTAAACATCTTTAGTAATAGTCCACCCTGGGAATTTCTTATTCACAGATTTAATTACCGGATTGGGTAGTTTTGTGTTTTTAAACTTCTCGATGGTATACAAAACTACACCTTCACTATTGTAAGCAGCAAGTATAATTCCATCAGGAATATAAAAAGTAACTTTATACAGATCATAATCCTCTACATAAAAATCAGCACTTTGCAAATCATAATTCGCTACTTTTTGCTCTAGCTTCCTAATATCCAAATCAGCCGATTTATTATCAATACTGTTCAAATATTTATAATTCATAGCACGTATCTCTACTTCAGGTAATATCTGAACATCCACTACCTGAGCATAAAATTGAGTGGTTAATCCCAAAACTAATAAACCTAATAAGATTTTTTTCATGACATCTTGGTTTTAAATTTATAATTCTTTAATATTTTAAATTTACTATTCATATGAAAAATAAACAATGATAGTAATCAATCAAATAATTGATTACTATCAATCTGAAGATCGTGTGTAAAAAAAGGGTGCAATTGCACCCTTTTGGTTAAAAACATAGAGGGGGTAATTGAAGATTTAATACATGTTTGGTTAATGTTCTGGTCAAGAAACTTCAATAATTCTTTTGTGATGGATTTCGCTTTCTTTTAGTTTGGCTAAAACTAGTTTTAAAATTCCATGACTATATGTTGCTTCTATTTTTTCATCCTCATTTACATTTTCAGGTAAAGTGAAGGAACGTGTAAAAGATTGATAGTTAAACTCTCTTTTTGTGAAAGTCTCCTCTTTTTCTTCTTTTTCTTCTTTATGTTCAACAGAAATACGAATTGTACCGTTTTCGTAAACGATTTCAAATTCTTCTTTGTTGAATCCTGGAGCAGCAACTTCAATTTCAAAATTTTCGTCATTTTCTTTGATGTTCATTGCAGGAATCCATTTGTTTTCCATAAAAAAGTCATTGGTCAATAATCTATCTGTACTCAATAGATCTGTAAACATGTTATCGTACCAGGGTAAGCGATGTGGTTTTTTAAATTTTACTAATGTCATGATATTTGCAATTTTGATTATACCCTATAAATTTAAAATTCAATTAGCTTATAATCAATGATGAGAATCAATAATATTATTGATTCTCATCATTGATTATAGCACAAAAAGAGAGGGGAGCATATGCTCCCCTCTCCTCTTCAGGTGTCTATATTTTTTATACTCCTAAAACCCCTTCTTACATGATTTCATTCTTAGGGAATTTTATGATATCTATAAAAAATATCTTCACTCCAAATTAGTTGAATTCATTCTCATCAATTCAACCTATTTTTTTCATAGAATTTAGGAACTGACTATTAATCTCTTAATTTAATTAAACAAAGATATTATGCCGTTTAATAAAAAACAATGACCTTCATCATTCGAATTACTGATTGTAATCAATAATGTCATTTCATTTAAAAAAGCACCCAACTATACGCTTGATTTAACAAGGCAACACCAACTATAAACAATAAAATAAGTAAAAACTGGAACCATTTAAAATCAATTTTCTCAATCCACTTCATAGAAATATTAGGAAAAGCAAATCGTGTAATACCCTTAATGAAGGTAAGCCATCCAATTAAAGTAATTATAATTCTCCAATCCCCTACCCATAAATTATGTGCAAGTATATTCAACAAACCCAATATTATGGCCAGAAACGACGTTGTAATCATAAATTTTTCATCTTTGGTATACTCAAAAAGTTGCTTAATGCGTTTTGGGTTAACAATTAATAAAATAAAAAATGTTATAAAATACCAACCCCAAAACTTTGCTAAAAAAATTGAAATATCCATAATGATTTTATTTGTTTCTATGAAGTACTAACAATGGTATTTTGGTATGAAAGCTCAATTCTTCAACTCTAGGTTTGAAAAACAAACGTTGGAAAAAGTTATAGTGTTTTGCAATTATCGCGATCATATCAATATTTCCTCTGCTTTGTGTAAAACAGTTCAATCCAACCTCAAAATCTGTATTGCCTAAAGTATGAAAAGTATGGTTAATCTTACCAATATAATTTTTCAACAACTTTTTATTGAATTTTTGTTCTTCATCAATATTTCCTTTGTCACTAAAAAGTAAAACTCTAATACTGGATTGGTACATTTTGGCAATTTCAATCAGTGGTGTCAGATCTTCTTTTTTATAGGGTATTCTAAAATCCGTTGGAAAAGTGACTTCTTTTGGCGCTTTAAAAACTGCGTTTTCCGGAACAGCCAATAAGTTGCAATCCGTTTTCATTATTACATCTCCGGTATTAGACCCCATGAATATTTCTTTAGCTCCGGTAGCACCTTTGGTTCCCATTACAATTAAATCAATCTTTTTGTCTTCTACAAAATTTTTAACCGAGTTAATGAATAAATTATAATCACTTAACAATTGGAATTTATGATCAGTTTTTGATTTCAATTTTAACTCTTTTAAAACATCCTTCATCCTTTTTTGGGAGGTATCAAATTGATCTTGTTCGATCTGCATCAATAGTTTAGCGTTATTTTCCATCAATACTTCATTTGTGACATAGGGAATTCTAAAAACATTCAATAAATAAAATTTACATGGTGTATCCTTAAACAGTGCCACTGCGTAATGCATTGCATTTAAAGAATTCTTAGAAAAATCGGTTGGAAGTAGAATATTTTTCATAATGATATTTATTTAATACCATAAGATACTTCATATAAATTAAGATTAAACTGACAATAATCAATAAAAATGATGATTTTGATCAACGTAATTACTTGATCAATTTTAATTTTTTAGGGTCAATTATTTTTATTGATTTCCTTTTTGTTTTAATAATTTTTTCTTCTTTCAGTTCAGTTAAGGTTCTAATCAACGACTCTTTAGCAATACCTATCAAATTTGCCAAATTCTTTCGTGATATTTTAATAATTTCAGATCCTTTTTCCATATATAATTCATATAATATTTCGGCTGTCTTTTTTCTTACTGAGTCGTAAGCCAAATAAATTAAGTGCGTTTTTAATTTTTCTAATTTATCAACAAGTAAATCGATTATATTAATTGATAACCTGGGGTTTTCCTTCAACTTTTTCAAAAATTCCTTTTTTGTAATCTTCATTAAAGTGGTATCTTCTATAGCCGAAGCATTTTCACCATATGGCTTATTCTTAATAAGCGACGTGATACCAAACAGACTTTTGCTTTTGTATATCCTCGTAATTAATTCTTTGCCATACTCATTATTCTTATAAATCTTAATTTCCCCACTAATTAAATAAAATATATGATTACTACTGTTACCTTCACAATATATAGTTGATCCTTTTTTGTAGTCGAATTTTTCCTTATGAACAAATAATTTGTCTAAACTTTCAAGCTCTACATTAACCTTATCTTTTAAAGCGCTATTATTATCAATTAAGTTGTTCGATATTTCTCCTAATTTTAATCGTGCCTCAACGGCACTAAGTAATTCAGACTTGTCAAAAGGTATTGTTATATAATCACTAGCTCCTAAGTCCATGCCTTTTCTTATTTCGCTGTGTTCGGTTTTTGCCGACATAAAAATAAAGGGGGTATTTTGTAGATCTCTGTTTTTCCTCATAATCTGCAATACACCATACCCGTCCATTCCAGACATTGGGATATCACTAACTACAAGGTCTGGTTTTAATTTAATTGCTCTTTCAATGCCCAACTTACCGTTTTCGGCAGTAATAACATCATAGTTTGCCAATCCTAAAATTTCCGCTGTATTTTTCCTTAAAATAGCATCCTCTTCAATAAGTAAAATCTTTGCTTCCATACTTTAACCATTTAAGAGATAATAGAAGAACCCTTTTCGTCATATTCAATTCTAATGCAGGTTGCATAGAATTGAATTCTTAATTAGAAAATAGCCCTTTAAGTTACTAAATATTCTCGAATAAATTAGTTAGAAACCACAATTAATTTTTGACAAAATGAAGATTAAATTTTTAGATCTTAAATTTTAAAATGCATAAGGACAGTGGATATGATATTTAAGAATCAAAATTTTAAAGAAATAACAAAAAAACCTATTGCTATACAATAGGTTTTTAAAATTAGAAGTGGTACCTCGCAGAATCGAACTGCGGACACAAGGATTTTCAGTCCTTTGCTCTACCAACTGAGCTAAGGTACCAAGACCTTTTTAGCGGCTGCAAATATAATTTTAATTTTTATAGAAAACCAAACAATTCATTAAAAAATCTATCGTACTTTTGCATTTCATTTTTTTGCTAGATGAATTTAACTATCGACATTGGAAATTCAAGAGTTAAAACAGCGGTATTTCAAGAGCATAAAATGCTGTTTAGTGACTCCCATCTTCTCAAAGATCTTAAGAAAGGTGTCCTAAATATTTTGGATAAACACTCTATTACTCACGCTATTATATCTTCTGTTGGGAATTTGAAAGAGTATAATTTTAAATTTTTGAGTGATTTAGTTGAATTACATTTCCTTACAGAAAAAACAAAAGTGCAATTCATAAATAACTATAAAACACCGTCAAGTTTGGGTGTTGATAGAATTGCTTTGGTTTCGGCTTCTGTCAATCAATTTCCAAATACGGATGTACTTGTTTTTGATGTAGGTTCTTGTATAACTTATGATTTTGTAAACAGTAAAAAAGAATATTTTGGAGGCGCAATTTCACCGGGAATTGAAATGAGATATAGAGCATTGAATTCTTTCACTGCTAATTTACCCAAGTTGGTCGCAACTCCTAAAATTCCTGCTTTTGGTGATACTACCAAAAATGCAATACATTTCGGCGTGTTGCACGGGGTAATTTGTGAAATTGAAGGAGTTATTGATCTGTTTAAAGCAAAAAACAAAAAATTAACAATAGTTTTAACAGGTGGAGACACAATTTTCTTGGCAAAAAACATAAAAAGTACCATATTTGCCAATCCAAATTTTTTGTTGGAAGGATTGAACAGTATATTGATGTATAATATTGAAGTATGATAAAGAAAATAATTGCAATTGCTTTTCTTATGTTTTCAACTTATAATTTTGCACAAAGAACGAATTCATCACCATATTCCTTTTTTGGGATTGGAGATCAGGCAAAACTTAAAACAGTTGAAGAGATTGCAATGGGTCAAATGGGAGGTGTACTTGATAGTGAGTTTCAATTGAGTTTTACAAATCCTGCTTCCTACGGTTCATTATTATGGACAACCTATGTGTTTTCTGGGGGTAATAAAACCATTAAAGTAGATGATGGTGAAGATGTGCAAACCAGTTCCGCTGCATCCTTAACATATATTGCCTTAGGGATTCCTATAAGCGGCAACCAGGGTTTAGCTGCAGGTTTGCAGATAAATTCAGCTGTTGGCTACTCTTTATTGAGTCACCTTTATGATGAAAATGGTGACGTGGCTGAAACTAATTTATTCTCGGGTAATGGTGGAACAAGTAGGCTATTTCTTGGGTATGGATATAAATTTCCGTTTAATTTGAATCTAGGTGTTGAAGTAGCCTATCTCTTCGGCGACGTAACAAATAAGATTACCAATAGAAGACTTGGCGTCCAGTTAGCAACAGAACATAAAACAGTATCTGGCCTCAAAGGGCTTTCTTATAAATTTGGAGCCCAATATACCATAGATATTCCTAATAACATGCATGTAAAACTCGGGACAACTTTTAATTTTGAATATGAATTGGAAGATAATGGAAATCAATATTTATACGGAATAGATAACACGGGTGTGGGTTCAATATTTCCCAGGGATACAATAACAAGTACGAACTATAAGGCAACAATTACTTATCCATTGAAAACAATTTTAAGCGCAGGTGTAGGTAAAACTAACAAGTGGTTTGCAGGAGCAGAGTACACATTTGCAAAAGGCACAGACTTCGATGGTGGAATTTATGATGAGAACCAAATTTACGAATATATCAATTCTAATTCCTTGTCGGTCGGTGGCTTTTTTACACCTAAATTCAATTCAATAGCAAGTTATTGGCAAAGAGTTACTTATAGAGCAGGATTTGTCTACAAAAACCTCGGATTGGTTGTAAATGATACAGAAATTGACGATATTGGCATATCTTTTGGTGTTAGTTTACCTCTGGGTTTGAAAATATCAAATTTTAATCTGGGTTTTGAATTAGGAAAAAGAGGAACAACTGAAAATAACTTGATAAAAGAAAATTATTATAACTTTCGACTTAGCATTTCATTAAATGATAAGTGGTTTGGAAAACGAAGAATTCATTAATAAACTTAACTAAAACATGAAAACATTAAAAACGATAATGATTTTAGGATTGATCCTGCTTCTAGGATTAAATAATTCTATCTATGCACAAGACAAATACGGAGCTGATCCTGATAAATGTAAAACCAATCTATCCATTTTTTATGAATATGCAAAGGTTGGTAACTATGATGCTGCTGAAGAACCTTGGAATTGGTGTATGCAAAACTGTCCTTCATCCTCTAAAAATTTATACAAATACGGTTTATTGATGGCTGAGGACAAGTATGATAGAGCTGCAGGAATTATGGCAACCACAACCGAACCTGTTGGTGCTACTTTTAAGAAAGTAGGTAAAAAATATTACAATCCTGCGATGGCGAATAAGGCTGAAATGGAAAAGATAGCTCAGGAAATTGATGCTCTGTATGAAGAGCGAATTAAATATTTTCCTCAAAATTTAGGTAAGGTCTATAGTGATTGGGCAAATGATATCTTTAAAAGTGCGTACTTAGAGGATAGACCACGAAAAGATGAAGTATATGAGAAATTAAAATTATCCTTTCAAGCTAATCCAACTGGAATGAGCGTTAAAAATATGGGTAAATATTTTGAAATTTATACAAATGAGTTTAAGGATACGCAACCGCAATTAGTATTTGACCGATATGACGAAATTACAGAAGCTGTGGGGTTAAAAATGGATGGCTACTCAAAAAAATTAGATGCTATTGTAGCCAAAGAAACACAAGGACAGGCCTTATCCAGTAAAGATAAAAAAACAAAAAGAACGGCCGAAATAAATTTAAAGGCATTAGGGCAAATTGAAGGTTATTTAGACAACATCTTGACTGAGGTTGCTACATGTGAAAGGTTAGTTCCGTTATATAGTAATTCTTTTGAGGCAAATAAGACAAATGAAGTGTGGTTAAAAAGAGCTGTGTCAAGGTTAAATCAAAAAGGATGTACTAAAGATGCATTATATCCAAAAATGGTTGAAGCATATGTAAATGCCGCACCTTCGTCGGATGCATACGTGTTTTACGCCGGGATTTTAATGAATCAGGGTAATGAGAACAAGGCAATAGAATATTTTGATAAGGCAATAAGTTTAGAAACAGATAATTATAAAAAGGCTAAATATTACTATCGTGTAGCATCGATCAATAAAAGAAAAGGTAACAAAAGTAGATCAAGAGAGTATGCTTATAAGGCATTAGCTGAAAGACCAAGTATGGGATCTGCCTATTTATTAATTGCAAGTTTATATTATTCAAGTGCAAATTCTTGTGGAACGGATGAGTTCTCCAAACGAATGGTATATGTTGCGGCTGCTGATAAGGCCAGAAAAGCAAAAGCCAGTGACCCAGGAATAACTTCAACAGCAAATAAATATATAAAAAGTTATATGGCCAGCGCACCTTCAAAAAAATTAGTATTTCAAGAAGGTTTAAAATCTGGATCAACTTTTAAAGTTGGATGTTGGATCGGTGAAACAACAAGAATTCCATAAAATTAAGAATCCTTTTACAATGAAAAACAAAATATTAAACATTGCTGCTATTCTTTTAGTAGCAATGTTTTTTTCTTGTGGGAATGATTTAAAAGAAGTACAGGATTTTTTAGCAGAAAAAAATTTACCAATAGGGGTAGCTAAAAATATCTATACTATTCAAACAGATTCAGGCCTTGTTAAAACTAAACTTATAGCTCCTCTATTACACGATTTTTCGAATCGAGAGGATCATCCATATACAGAATTTCCTGAAGGATTGATGGTAGTTACCTACGACAAAAATGGAGATTCGGTTGTCCTAATTGCCGATTATTCCATAACCTATACAAATACAAATATTTCCGAAGTTAAAAATAATGTGAATATTACTAATTATGGTGATGACTCAAAATTAATTACAGATCAGCTTTTCTGGGATGCAAATGAACATTACATTTATACTGAGACAAAATTTACACTTATCACAAAAACAGATACCATTCATGGGGAAGGATTTGAATCAAGTGAGGATCTGTCAAAACTCAATATGAAATCGGTAAGTGGTACTATTTACGTAAAAGATAATCCATAATATAGGAAACTAGATTACAAAATTTTAAACAGATGAAAAGATATTATAAGTTTATAGAGTATGGTTATTTAATTATTGCGATTTTTTTGATGGTGGAAACTTTTTTGAACTGGAAGCCTCAACCTCAGAAAGCATATCTTTATCTTGCTTTCTCTTTATTAGCCATTTTTATGTACTTCTTTAAAAAAAACTTTAGAAAAAGAATGAATAATAGAAATAAGGAAAGCTAAAAATGATTGTTGAAATATTTATCATAATAATCTCAGTCTTACTCTCAGCTTTCTTTTCCGGAATGGAAATTGCTTTCGTATCTGCAAATAAGATGCACATTGAACTAGAAAAGAAAAAGGATACTTTCTTGGCTAAAACTTTATCAAAACTTACTCAAAATCCATCCAAATTTATTACCACTATGTTGGTAGGTAACAATATCTCTTTGGTTGTATATGGTTATTTTATGGGAGATCTATCAATGTATTTTTTATCGCCCTATTTTTCCAGTGAATTTTTTCTCCTTCTTATACAAACTCTTATTTCAACGATTATAATTTTAATTACGGCAGAGTTCTTACCCAAGGCTATTTTCAGAATTTATGCGAATGAGACATTAAAAATATTTGCCATTCCTGCTTATCTATTTTTTGTACTGTTTTATTTTATTTCCTCATTTATAACGTTTATTTCAGACTTCTTTTTAAAAGTCTTTTTTAATACGAAAGAAGATAAGGTACAGTTGGCATTTAGCAAAGCGGAATTGGGAAACTATATAACCGAGCAACTCGAATCGGTAGATGAAGAAGTTGATTCTGAAATTCAGATCTTTCAAAATGCACTTGATTTTCATAATGTAAAAGCACGAGAAGCAATGATTCCAAGAACAGAAATTATTGCCGTTGATGAAAATGAGTCCATAAAAAATTTAAAAGAACTTTTTGTGGAAACTGGATTATCAAAAATAATGGTATTCAGTAATTCATTGGATGACATTGTAGGTTATGTTCATGCCTTTGAATTATTTAAAAACCCTATTAGTATTCGGTCTATTTTGTTGCCCGTTGAAAATGTACCCGAAACCATGATGATCCACAATATTTTGAATAATCTGATAATAAAGAGAAAAAGTGTTGCAGTCGTACTGGATGAATATGGAGGAACCTCTGGATTGATTACGGTAGAGGATATTATAGAAGAATTATTTGGGGAGATTGAAGATGAACATGACACCATTAAATTACTGGAAGAGAAAATTAACGAGAGGGAGTTCAAACTTTCCACAAGATTGGAGGTTGATTATTTAAATGAAACTTATAATCTTGATCTTAAAGAAGATAGTACTTATGAAACACTTGGTGGGTTAATTGTACATCATACTGAAAACATCCCTTCTGTGGATGAAATTATAACTATTGATAATTTTCAATTTACTATATTAAAAGAATCAACTTCCAAAATTGAAGAGGTCTACTTAAAAGTTTTATTCCAAGATAAATAACTAATATTTCTAGTAAAAAATTACTACTAAACTACTTTTATAATTAAAAGGGTTATTGTACTTTCGCAACCTAAATTTTAAAAGAAAAGAAAGAATGGCAATTTTAGGAAAAATTAGAGAAAGATCACTGTTTTTAATAATCATTATTGCTTTAGCATTATTCTCATTTGTTCTTAGCGGACTTTTTGATGGAAACCTTTTTAGTAAAAATCTATCAGAAATTGGTGAAGTGAACGGGGAGTCAATAAGCCGAGAAGATTTTGCTCAAGAATTAGAGGTATATCGTTCAAGATCTAACGGAAGATCAACAAATTCACAAAATGTGAATCTTGTATGGGACAATATGGTTCGTGAGAAAATATATGAGATACAATTAAAAAAATCCGGTATTGTTGTAGGAGAAAAAGATATTTGGGATGCCATGGTAGCTCAAATCAGTCAGCAAAATAGCCCACAATTTGTAAATGAAATAGGTCTTTTTGATGAGGAAAAATTAAAAGAATATATTGCATCACTACAAGAAGATTCAGAAGAAGGTCAAGGTAGAGCTGCCTGGTTGGGGTGGTTAAATTATGAGAAAAGAATTAAAAATAATTTGGAACAGAACACCTATAACTCACTTGTACGAGCTGGACTAGGAAGCACCTTGTTTGAGGGTAAATCAAATTATTATTTTCAAAATACAAACGTTGATGTAGAATATGTTTATGTTCCGTTTCAAAGTCTTCCCGACAGTCTGATTAACGTAACGGATGAAGATCTAAAGAACTATATTAAGGCTAGACCGAAAGAATACACTGTGGAAGCGTCTAGAGATATTCAATTTGTGGCATTCGATATTGTTGCTTCTGCCGAAGATAAAGAAGCTATAAAGAGTGAATTAACTGCCATAATTAACGATAGAGAAGAATATAGCACAGCAGCAAAATCAACAGTGAAAATTTTAGGTTTTGAGAATGCAGTAAATATGGCAGATTTTAATGCAGAAAACGAATCAGATACTTCTTTCGACGATAAATATTATACTGAAGCAAACTTTTTAAGTTCCATAAAGGACACGCTTTATAATGCACAGATAGGTGAAGTTTTTGGGCCTTATGAGGAAAATGGGTTTTATAAGATTTCTAAAATTTCAGGAGTCAAACAACTTCCGGATTCTGTAAGAGCAAGTCATATCTTGATTCCTTTTCTAGGTTCGGCAGCGGCAGATGAAACCACTGTACAAAATGAAGTTGAAGCGGAAAAAGTAGCTGATAGTTTACTGACTGTTCTAAAATTAGACCATACGAAATTTGAAGATTTGGCCTTGGAGTATTCCGTGGACAAAGTTAGCAGTGTAAAGGGAGGTGATTTAGATTGGTTTACCTACAATGCTATGATTCCTGAATTTAGGGACTATGTATTTGAAAATAGTATTGATGACATGGGGATTGTCAAATCACAATTTGGATTCCATGTAATAAGAATTATCGGTCAAAAGAACATGCAAAAAAATGTTCAGGTCGCTAGCTATTCAAAAAAGATAGAAGCTTCAGATGAAACAGAAAATCAAATATTTGAAGATGCAGAAACATTTGCTTCTGAATTGTCTTCAGGTAGTGATATGAATGAGCTGTCAGCAGAAAAGACATATGTTGTAAGACCTGTTTTAGGACTTAAGGTTTTTGATGATAATATTGTTACATTAGGTTCGCAGCGCGAAATTGTACGCTGGTCATTTGATGAAAAGACAGAAATCAACAATATTAAACGATTTGATCTTGACAACGGATATGCAGTTGTTAGCTTAACAAAAAAGAACAAAGCAGGATTATCTATTCAAGGTAAAAATGTTCGAAATATTATTCTAAATCAGAAGAAAGGAGAACTGATCGAGCAAAGATCTACCGGAGAAACATTAGAAGCAATAGCCACACAAAACAATACTATTGTAAATTCTTCGCTATCCATTTCTAATACTAGTCCTGTATTTTCCGGGCAAGGAAGATTTACTGATATTGCTGGGGTTGTAACTTTTTTAGACGAAAATAAAATGGCAAAAAATATTATCGGAAAAAATGGGGTAGCGTTCGCACTTGTAACGAAGATAAATATGCCTACAGAACTGGACAATTATAATGCCAACAAAAGATCATTAGAGAGGTCATTACAAAATAGAAATTTTCAGATTTATAATGCAATTAAAGACAATTCAGAAATTGTAGATAATAGGTCCGTATTTTATTAATAGTCAAAATAAATATGGATAAATTTAGAACAATTTAAAAAAAGATTGCTTAAAGCTTGTTTTTTATGAAGTTTTCATATATTTGTGATGTTTTAACATTGAGCTTACTAATCAATTAACAAAAATAAATATAAATTAAAATTAATTACAATGAAACATTTAAAGAAAGTAATATTAATTCTTTTGGCCGTTGTTAGTTTCAACAACTTAAGTGCACAAGATGAAGATAATAGGTGGCTAATTGGTATTGGGTCAAATGCCATTGACTTTTATCCTACAGGAGCCTATTTTAACCCAACGGGCCCAGTTGCAACTCCTCTTGATGGTCAATCATCTGATGGGAATTATTTAGGTGGGATGTTTGAAGATTATTTTAACCAAGATCATTGGAATTGGGGAGCAGTTGTTTCAAGAATAAATGTAAGATATTATGTTGGTACAGGATTTACTGTTGGCTTAGACGGTTCTTTTAATTCTATCAGCAAAATTGGAAATTATGAGACTTCAAGTGATCTTACATATTTCTCAACAGATTTGAATATTCAATATAACTTCCTTAGAAGAGGTAGAAGCGGTGTTGAAAATGGTGGATGGTTTGATCCATACCTATCTGTAGGTGGTGGTTATAGCTGGCTAGATAGTGAAGGAGAAAGCACACTTAATGGAGGTTTAGGAATTAACTTTTGGCTAACTGAAAATATTGCGTTAAACGCGCAAACTATGTACAAACACTCATTTAATGAAGATGTTCTTTTACCTCATTGGCAACATTCACTTGGTATTGCTTTGAGATTTGGAGCTAAAGATGCAGACGGTGATGGCATTTATGATAAACACGATGCCTGTCCAGATGTATTTGGTTTAGAAGAATTCAATGGTTGTCCTGATTCTGACGGAGATGGAATCCAAGATTCTGAAGATGCTTGTCCTAATGTAGCAGGTTTACCTGAGTTTAATGGTTGTCCTGATTCTGATGGTGATGGTATCCCAGATAAAGATGATGCATGTCCTAATGAAGCAGGTCCAGCATCAACTAATGGCTGTCCAGATAGAGATGGTGACGGTGTTGCAGATAAAGATGACCAATGTCCAGATGTTGCAGGTCCAGCAGAAAATAATGGTTGTCCATGGCCAGATTCTGACGGTGATGGTGTATTAGACAAAGATGATAAATGTCCGAATGTAGTTGGTTCAGCTGAAAACTATGGTTGCCCAATAGTTACTGAGGAAGTAGAAAAACAAATTACTGATTTGGCTAGAGCAATTTACTTCAATACCGGTAAGGCAACGTTCACAGATGAAACTGAAATAAGAATGGAGCAAATTACTACGATATTGAATCAATACAAGACGCTTACTTTTACTGTAGAAGGACATACTGATAGTACAGGAAGTAAAAAAATAAATGATTCCTTATCACAAAAAAGAGCAGATGCTGTAATGAACTATTTAGTTGGAAATGGTTTCCCAGCTGATAAAATTTCAGCCAAAGGCTTTGGTTCAGCTCACCCAATCGGGGATAATAAAACTCGTAAAGGTAGACAAGAAAACAGAAGAGTTGAAGTATACTCTGAATTTGCGAAAAGATAATTAATCTCAATTAATAATTAAAAAGCCATCTCGTTGAGATGGCTTTTTTTATACACACATTTTGTAGTTTTGTAATATGCAATTATTCCTGAATAAAGTGGTCTCGGATGTATTATCTAATCATAATAATATCTCAGAGTTAAATTTTGTTTTACCTAATAAAAGGGCCGGTCTGTTTTTAAAGGAAGAGATTCTTAAATCCCTTAAGAGTTCATGTCTAGCACCCCGAATAATTAGCATTGAAAATTTAATTCAGGAAATTTCCTTTTTGGATACCATTGAAAGTACAACTTTGATTTTTGAGTTTTATAATGTTTACCTTAAACATACAAAGAGCAATAGGATAGACAGCTTTGAATTGTTTTCAAAATGGGCTACTGTTTTACTACAGGATTTTAATGAGATCGATAGCAATTTAATCGATGCCAATGAAGTACTGAATTATATCACCGATACTAAAAGATTAGAAAACTGGGATCTAAACAATAAGCAGAGCACATTAACTAAAAATTATCTCAAATTTTTTGATGACATTAAAATCTACTACAAATATTTATACGAACATCTGATGTCTAAGAACATTGGTTATCAAGGAATATTATATCGTGAGGCATTTAAACAAATAGATTCCTATCTAGAGGAAAATAAAAAAAAGAAATTCATTTTTATTGGATTCAATGCTTTAAATAAGGCAGAGGAAAGAATAATTCAAAATATTTTGAGCATCGGTTCTTCTGAAATATTTTGGGATACTGATTCCTTTTATTTCAATCAAGAGAATGAGGCAGGGAAATTCTTTCGATCATACAAAAAGAAGTGGAATTATTACCAAGCCAACGAGTTTAATTGGATTGAAAATAATTTGAACAGTGACAAAAATATACACATAAAGGGTTTTCCTAAAAATATTACCCAAATCAAGGAAGTGGGTGAAATTCTTCAAAATATTCATGCCAAAGAAAATAATTTGATGAATACGGCAATTGTACTCTGCAACGAAAAATTGCTGCCAGTTTTGTTAAACTCCATCCCTAAGGAAATTGAAACCGCCAATATAACTATGGGTTATTCATTGCAGAATATACCCGTATCTAAATTTTTCCATTTGATCTTTAAACTTCATCTCAATAAAAGCAAGTTTGAAAAAAATGATGGCTATTATTACAAAGATTTTATTAGTGTCATAAACCATCCTCTACTTCATAAGGTATGGATAAATAATCCCCATTTTAAAAATGAATTAGATAGATTATTCGTTAAGAACAAAAATATTTTTATCACTAACACAGATATTATATTATTGATTAATGGTGATTCAAAAATTGCTGAGATATTTGGGTTGATTTTTCTTGATTGGGATCAACGAGTGAATCACGTACTTCGTCGATTTTTGTCAATTATTGATTGCTTAAAAGAAAATAGTGAATCCAATTATTTAGAAAAAGAATATTTCTTTAGGTTTAACAATGTTTTTCAACAACTTGTAAACCTGAATAAGGAATTTGGATATCTGAATAATTTGAACACCCTTTATATATTCTATACACAGCTTTTAAATTTCGAAAATTTATTTTTTAAAGGAGAACCTCTTCAGGGATTGCAAATTATGGGTATGCTTGAATCCAGGGTTTTAGATTTTGAAAATGTTATTTTAACTTCTGCGAATGAAGGTTTTTTACCCTCACAAAGCCGAGGAGATTCATTTATTCCCTTCGAAATTAAAATAGCGAAGAATCTTCCCTCCTATCAGGAAAAGGATGCAATTTTTGCATATCACTTTTACAGGCTTTTACATCGAGCGAAAAATGTTTATCTTTTATATAACACCGTTACGGATGATTTCGGGTCTGGAGAGATGAGTCGTTTTATCACACAATTGGATATAGCTAAACAAAATAATTCATTGGAGAAAATTAACCTCGATAAATTGATCGTTATTCCCAAACTCAACTCGAGTTCTATTCCTCTAAAGGAAATAAGGAAATCGTCTGATATAATAAATCGATTAGATGAACTTTCTAAAGAAGGCTTTAGTCCTTCTTCAATTAGTGTATATATTAGAAACCCAATCGACTTTTATAAACGAAAAATTTTAAAATTGAAAGAGGTTCAGGAGATCGAAGAAACTATTGCGGCCAATACTTTCGGCACTATTATTCATGAGGTCTTGTATGCCTTGTATTATCCATTTGTAGGGCATTTTATCACTAAAGCTAACTTATTAGCTATGAAATCTGAATTAGATTCGGAAGTCAGAGATCAGTTTAAAAAACACTATTCATTAAATTCAATATCCAGCGGTAAAAATTATTTAGCTTTTCAAATTGCCAAACAGTTCATAACCAATTTTTTGAATTATGAAATAGATGAGTTAGGAAAAAATAATAAGATAAAAATATTGGATTTAGAATGTAAAGTGGAGTATAAATATGAATTTGATGGTCTGTCTTTCCCTATAAAATTGAAAGGGACAATTGATCGTATAGATCAGGTTAACGGAGTATTACGAATCCTTGATTACAAAACAGGAGCCGTTAATTCAAGAGCTCTAAAAATTAATGATTGGGATTTGCTGTCGTCCGACTATGCCTATTCTAAAAGTTTTCAAGTATTGCTATATGCCTTTTTGTACTCAAAAAATAAAAATATTAATTTGGAGGACCAAAATGTTGAGAGCGGGATAATTTCTTTCAAAAATCTAAAAGCAGGTTTTATGAAAATAAATAATACAAGCCTAGGTCAAAATGAGCTGGATCAATTCTTGACCCAATTGAATAAACTACTAATTGAAATATACAATTCTGAAATTCCCTTTAAAGAAAAGGAAATTTTACCAAATCACTTTTAATATGAAAATAATAACGAACGTTCAACTAGAAAGTAAAAGTCAAAAACCTGTATTAATTGATCTGTTCTATAAAGAGAGCCGTCAAGCAAAGAGAGTAGTTATCTTTTGTCATGGCTATAAAGGTTTTAAGGATTGGGGCGCCTGGAATCTGGTAGCTAAGGAATTTGCAAAAAATAATATTTTTTTTATAAAAATGAACTTTTCTCATAATGGAGGTACTGTTCATCAACCAATAGATTTTCCTGATCTTGAGGCATTTGGCAATAATAATTTTACTAAGGAACTGGATGATCTTGAAGCTGTTATCGAATGGTTACCAACAAATAAGGAAATTCAAACAGAAGTAAATGCAGAAAATATAACCTTAATTGGTCATTCTCGAGGAGGAGCAATCGTGCTTATTAAGGCTTACGAAAATAGTAAAATAGCTAAGGTGGCTACTTGGGCAGGAGTTTCAGATTTTAAATCAAGATTCCCATCCGGAGAAACTTTACAGGAATGGAAAAATAATGGAGTTGCTTATATTGAGAATGCACGAACCAAACAAAAAATGCCACATTACATTCAATTTTATAATAATTTTAAAAAAAACGAAAACAGACTAAATATTAAAAACGCAGTTCATAACTTGAACATTCCCTATTTGATCATTCATGGGTCCAATGACGAAACAGTATCCATAGAAGAAGCTAATAAATTATGTTCATGGAATCCGAATAATCAAATCCTGATTATTGAAAATGCCAATCACACGTTTAACAGTATACATCCCTGGGATAGTAATAGTTTGCCGCTTAATTTGGAGGTAGCTGTAAATGAAACAATACAATTCACAAGCTCATAGAATATCAAATTGTTGAATATAGGGGTATTGTTGTTCAAATATAAATATTATCTGATGTTAACCTTACCATATTAGATACACGAATAATTGTATATGAAAAATATACTATTTTGAATTAATTTTTATATCAAAAGTACGAGTATTTTGGATTTGTTGTTTTCTCTTTAATTAGGATAACAATAATTAAGAGTCAATTTTATTGGCTCTTTTTTTATTTCAAATTTTTATAGAGTTCAAATCTAATTGGGTTGTGTATTTTTCCTTTTTGATAGCAATATAACTATGTACCTTTCTTATGTCGGAAATAAGTGAAAGTTTGGTTTGAACAAATTTTTCATAGGCATCAATGTCTTCCAGAACCAATTTTAACAAAAAGTCAAAATTTCCAGATACTTGATACGCTTCCACGACCTCCGGAAACTTATTTATTTGTTGAGAAAAATTTTTCAAATAGCTTCTGGTATGGCCTTTCAGTGAAATTCCAATAAAAATTGTTTGTTTTAATCCAATTTTCCTTTCATTCAATAAAGCGGTGTAATTTTCAATATAACCTGCTTTTTCTAATTTTTTAATTCGCTCAAAAATCGGAGTTGTAGATAAGTTTAATCGACGTGCTAATTCCTTATTAGAGATTTTACAATCCTCTTGTAATAGCTTTAAAATTTTCAAATTTGTATGATCTAACAATTTCTTCATTGAGATTATATTTTGTTAATTAGGTATAAAAATACAATATAGAAGAATAAAAATATTAAATAGAAGAATATAAAGAATAAAAAACTATTTTTAGTAAATAATATGGTATATACATACCTATTATTGGTTATAAGCTTAATTTTGTTCTAAAATGAAAGTTTTAGAAAGCATATTTAAGCCTTATATTATAAAAAAAGATTATGACGGCGGAATAACCAGAAGTGAAATAAGTCATTCCGATTCGGAAGGTCCTGTATGGAAACTTTCGTCTAATGAAAATATTTTGGGGCCATCACCTCTAGCCCAAAGAGCGATCATAGATAATATTTCTAATCTCCACGAATATGGATTTAGAGATGATCATAACTTAAAAGAAGCTATTTGTAATACCGTAACCTACTTGAGTCCCGAAAATATTGTTACAGCCAATAGTGGCATAGAAGTATTAGAACTTATTACGAGAGCCTTCATCCAGCCAGGAAGCCAGTGTATTATCAGTTCTCCTACATTTATAGCCTATAAAAACATGATAGAAAATGAAGGAGGAATTACAATTGACATACCGTTAAACGAAAAGGACTATACTATTGACATCGATGGTATATTGGCAGGTATAAATGATAAAACCAGAATAATATTTCTTACCAACCCTAATAACCCTACAGGCACTTATACAAATAAGGAAAGCATAGATTATTTAATGGATAATCTTCCCGACGATATTGTCGTTGTTTATGACGAAGTATATTATCATTTTGTTGATGCAACCGATTTCCCACGAGCGATTGATTATATCGAAAAAGGAAAAACCCTGATCGGAATTCATAGTTTTTCCAAAGCCTACGGACTTGCAGGGATACGTCTGGGATATGGAATCTCTAATCCCGAAATAAGTGCTTATTTAAACAATATTAAAAGACCTTTTATGATAAATACCTTGTCCATGGTTGCAGGTATTCATGCTTTGAAAGATGTCGATCATTTGAACAAGACCATAACATTAATAAAATCAGAAAAAAAATGGCTCTATGATAAATTCCAAAGCCTTGGGGTAAAATATTGGCCTAGTCATACAAATTTTATTTTTTTCGAACCGAAAATAGAGCTTAATCTATTTATAAATAAAATGCTTCAAAAAGGAATAATGATAAGGCCTTGCCAAAAATTTGGTGCCCCTAATGGAGCCAGAGTAACGATTGGAACCAGAGAAGCCAATACAGCCTTTATTCGTGCACTTGAAACTATTTATTAATTAAATCAGATAACAATGCCCAGATATCATCAATTAGGAAAAATACCGCAAAAAAGGCACACTACTTTTGAAAACTCTGAAGGTGGTTTATATCAGGAAGAACTTTTTGGAACTGCAGGTTTTTCCGGAATATCATCTCTATTGTACCATATTTACCCTCCAACGGTAGTTTCTGAAATTAAAAATAGGGGATCTGTTGCTCCCAAAATTGCGATAGAAAAAAACATGAAAGCTTTAAGTTTTAAAGGGTTTTCACTGACAGCTGAGCAAGATTTTTTGGCTAGTAGAAAAACCTTATTTGTAAACAACGATTTACATATTGGTTTGGCTGCACCAAAATCCTTCTCTACAGAATATTTTTATAAGAATGGAGATGCTGATGAATTATTGTTTATACATTTGGGTTCTGGAACTTTACGTACCAACTATGGAAATATACCATTTAAATATGGCGATTATCTAATCATACCTAAAGGTACGATTTACCAAATAGATTTTGATACTGAAAATAACAGGATATTATATGTAGAATCTTTTCATCCAATTTTTACACCAAAAAGATATCGAAATATCTTTGGACAGCTCCTGGAGAACTCACCGTTTTGTGAACGAGATATGCGACTTCCACAAAATTTAGAAACCCATAATGAAACAGGAAGGTTCTTAGTGAAAATTAAAAAGCAAGGGGTGATGTGGGAATACACTTATGGAAATCATCCATTCGATGTTGTTGGTTGGGATGGATTTAATTATCCTTACGCTTTCTCCATCCACGATTTCGAACCAATTACTGGAAGAATTCACATGCCTCCTCCAATACATCAAACTTGGGAATCAGCAGGATTTGTGGTTTGTAGCTTTGTGCCTAGGTTATATGATTATCACCCCAAAGCAATTCCTGCGCCTTATCATCACAGCAATATTGATTCTGAAGAATTACTCTATTACGTAGATGGAGATTTTATGAGTCGGAATGATATTGAAAAAGGACAAATCACCTTACATCCTGGAGGTGTACCACATGGACCACATCCAGGAGCAATCGAACGAAGTGTTGGGAAAAAAGAAACCGGAGAGTTAGCTGTAATGATTGACCCTTTTAAACCGATGTCCATAACGGAAGAAGCATTAAAACTGCAAGTAGAAGATTATCATAAATCTTGGATTATTTAACAACAAATTAAAATAAGAAAATGTCAACAGAAATAAAAAATTTAGAAAATATTCAAAACGTAACTTACGGATTGAAGAAATTGTTTGATAGTGCTGAGGATTTCCTTCCCTTGTTAGGAACAGATTATGTTGAGTTATATGTGGGGAATGCCAAACAATCAGCACATTTTTATAAAACTGCATTTGGTTTTCAGTCGGAGGCATATGCAGGTCTCGAAACTGGGATGAAAGATCGTGTGTCGTATGTATTAAAGCAAGATAAAATTAGATTAGTACTAACCTCTCCTTTGGAAGAAGGAGGAGAATTAAACGAACATATTAATAAGCATGGCGATGGAGTCAAAGTGGTGGCACTTTGGGTAGACGATGCTTCAAAAGCATGGGAAGAAACTACAAAACGAGGAGCAAAATCTTATTTTGAACCAAGAATTGAAAAAGATGATAAGGGAGAAGTCGTTCGGTCTGGAATTCATACATATGGAGAAACAGTACATATATTCGTAGAGCGTAAAAACTACAACGGTGTGTTCTTGCCAGGATACAGAAAATGGGAATCTCACTACAATCCGGAATCAGTTGGATTACGTTATATTGATCATATGGTTGGTAATGTTGACTGGGGAGAAATGGAGAAATGGTGTGAATTTTATGACAAAATTATGGGTTTTGCGCAAATTGTTTCATTTGATGATAATGACATCTCAACAGAGTTTACAGCTTTAATGAGTAAGGTGATGAGTAATGGCAACGGACGAATAAAATTTCCTATCAATGAACCTGCTGATGGATTAAAGAAGTCGCAAATAGAAGAATATATAGATTATTATAAAGGTCCTGGGGTTCAACATATAGCAGTTGCAACAGATAATATTGTTGAAACAGTTACTGCAATGCGAGATAGAGGTGTAGAATTTTTATATGTCCCCGAAAATTATTACGATGATTTGTTGGAACGTGTTGGTAAAATTGACGAAAGTATTGATGTACTTAAAAAACATGGAATTTTAATTGATCGAGATGAAGAAGGTTATTTGTTGCAATTATTCACAAAACCTGTTGTTGACCGACCTACCATGTTTTTTGAAATAATTCAACGAAAAGGAGCTATGTCATTTGGAAAGGGTAACTTTAAAGCTCTTTTTGAGGCAATAGAAAGAGAACAGGAAAATCGAGGAACGCTTTAATTAATCTAATATCATTAAGATCGTATATGAAAACTTGGGTGCTTATTCCTGAAAATTCAGATTTCACTATAAATAATATTCCTTTTGGAATTTTCTCCACTTCATCTACCCAACCCAGAGTTGGTGTTGCCATCGGAGAGCAGGTCATTGATCTAGTAATGGTTAGCAGATTGGGTGTTTTCGAACAACTCAACATTGATGAAGGTGTTTTTGAAAATAATTACTTAAATAGTTTTATAGGACTCGGTAAAAAGAAGACCTCCAAAGTAAGAGGATTAATACAAAGAGAACTTTCATCAGAAACATCAGTCTTAAGAAATGTTAATGGCATTTTTTTACCTCAATCTGAGGTAATAATGCATCTGCCAGTGAATATTGGTGATTATACCGATTTTTATTCTAGTATAGAACATGCCACTAATGTTGGTATGATGTTCCGTGACCCGGAAAATGCTCTTTTGCCGAATTGGAAACATTTGCCCGTTGGATACCATGGGAGGGCATCTTCTATAGTTCTAAGTGATCAAAAAATACATCGACCAAAAGGGCAGGTTTTATTACCAAATTCTGATAGTCCAGAATTTCGAGCTTCCAATAGAGTGGATTTTGAATTGGAGATGGGATTTATCATTGGTAAAAACTCAACGTTGGGAGAATCAATTTCTGTAGAAAAAGCGAAAAATTATATTTTCGGTAAGGTTCTTTTTAACGATTGGTCGGCCCGTGATATTCAAAAATGGGAGTATGTGCCTCTCGGTCCTTTTTTAGCGAAAAGTTTTGCTTCATCCATGTCTCCATGGATTGTAACCATGGAAGCTCTGGAGCCTTTTAAAGTCAATGGACCAAAACAAAAACCGAAAGTATTGTCCTATTTAGAGCAAAGTGGATTAAATAATTTCGATATAAAATTAGAGGTGTCTATTCAGCCTAAAAATGGAAAAGAAACTGTCGTTAGTACATCCAATTTTAAATATATGTATTGGAGTATGTTTCAACAATTGGCACATCACACCAGTAATGGATGCAATATAAGGGTTGGTGACTTAATGGCTTCTGGAACTATTAGTGGGAAAGAACATAACAGCTATGGCTCCATGTTAGAACTTTCTTGGGGAGGGAAAAGAACGGTAGAACTACTTGACGGAAGTGTACGAAAATTTATTGAAGACTACGATACGGTTGTCATGAAAGGCTTTTGCGAAAAGAATGGTATAAGAGTTGGTTTTGGTGAAGTGCGGACGCAATTATTACCTACAATGAATCAATAAATAGGATATGAATAGCATAACTTCTATAGATCCCGATTCCATTTCAATCCCTGAAATGCATAAAATACTATTAGCCGCGGTAGCTCCTAGGCCAATTGCCTTTGCTAGTACAATTGATTCCAATGGAAATGTCAATCTGAGTCCCTTTAGTTTTTTTAATGTTTTTAGTGCTAATCCACCTATTTTAATATTCTCTCCTGCCCGACGCACCAGAGATAATAGTATAAAACATACCCTTGAAAATCTTAAAGAAATAAAAGAAGTTGTAATAAATACGGTTAACTTTCCTATTGTAGAACAAATGTCCTTGTCAAGTACTGAATACAACAAAGGGGTCGATGAGTTCAAAAAAAGCGGGCTTCTTCCTATTCCTTCCATTAAGATCAAACCTCCAAGGGTTTCTGAATCTCCGGTCTCTTTCGAGTGTGTTGTTGATAATATTATAGAGTTAGGTAATCAGGGTGGTGCAGGAAATCTCATTATATCCCGAGTTGTTTATATCCATATAAATGATAAATATTTAGAAGATAATGGTGAGATAGATACACAAAAATTAGATCTTGTTGCTCGCATGGGTGGCAACTGGTATACAAGAGTCACCGAGGAGTCACTATTTGAAATTCCCAAGCCAATTCTAACTAAGGGGGTTGGTGTTGATAGTTTACCTAAACATATTTTTGAAACCAAAATACTTTCTGGAAATAATATTGGTCGGCTAGGAAATCTAGAAAAGATCCCAACTGAAGATGAGATCGACCAATTCAAAAATACTCCTGAACTAGCCAAAATACTTCAAAATTCTAATTACAAAGAAAAAATCATGGCCATTCATACGCTGTCCAAAAATCATATCGAAAATGACAATTTAGGGCTAGCAATTAAGACCATTTTTGTGTTAGAATAGTCCCGTCAAAAATTTCAATAAAGTTTATCAAATTATTTTATATTGAGCTATAGGATCTAAAATTGATAGTTAAATTCTATAAAGATTTGTTCTTGTGTGACTTAAATAATATTTTAAATCACAAAATTAACTTATCAAATCCTTGTTAAAAACTTTGTAGCTAATGTGAATAAATAAGATTTTATAATTAATAAAATTTTGGAATATTTGCTAACACGATTTCCCTCATATATTTTTTACATAATCAACTAAAAACCCTAGGATAAAATGCCGTCTACAGAGCCCATTTTACAAGAGAATAAAAACCGTTTTGTTATATTTCCCATTCAACATCATGACATTTGGGAATGGTATAAAAAACAAGAAGCCAGTATTTGGACGGCAGAAGAAATTGATTTGCATCAGGACATTGTTGATTGGGAAAACAAACTAAATGACGACGAGCGATATTTTATAAAACATATTCTGGCATTTTTTGCTGCTTCGGATGGTATTGTAAATGAAAATCTGGCTGAAAACTTTGTTAGTGAGGTTCAATATACTGAAGCAAAATTCTTTTATGGATTTCAAATCATGATGGAAAATATACATTCAGAGGTATATTCTTTATTGATTGACACCTATGTAAAAAATGAAGTCGAAAAAGATGAGCTATTTAGAGCTATCGATATTTTTCCCGCTATAAAAGAAAAAGCAGAATGGGCGCTACAGTGGATTGATAGCGACAGTTTTGCAGAACGCTTAATTGCATTTGCAGCAGTAGAAGGAATTTTCTTTTCAGGAAGTTTTTGCTCAATTTTTTGGATGAAAAAAAGAGGGTTGCTGCCTGGTTTGACCTTTTCGAACGAACTAATTTCAAGAGATGAAGGATTGCATTGTGATTTTGCAGTACATCTTCACAATAATCATATTGTCAATAAAGTACCTAAAGAAAGAATTACTAAAATTCTTACCGATGCTCTTGATATTGAAAGGAGTTTTATCACTGAATCTTTGCCTGTGAGTTTGATTGGAATGAATGCTAAATTAATGACTCAGTATTTGGAATTTGTTACGGACAGACTTCTGGTAGAATTCGGATGCGAAAAAATATATAATGCTACAAACCCGTTTGACTTCATGGAAATGATATCGTTAGAAGGTAAAACTAATTTCTTTGAAAAGCGCGTTTCTGAATATCAAAAAGCCGGAGTTAAATCAGGGGGCACCGGCAGCATTAGTTTCGATGCAGATTTTTAATAATTTGCCACTTGTAATTAAATAAGAACACCTTTTGAGGGGAGGTGTTTTCCATTAAATAAAAATATTAATAGTAAACAGCAATAACATATGTATGTAGTAAAAAGAGACGGCAAAAAAGAACCTGTAATGTTCGACAAAATTACCGCAAGGGTAAGAAAACTTTGTTACGGTTTAAACAAATTGGTAGAACCAACCAAAGTGGCGATGCGAGTAATTGAAGGACTTTATGATGGCGTTACAACATCTGAACTAGATAATTTGGCCGCTGAGACTGCTGCAACCATGACTGTTCAACACCCGGACTATGCCAAGCTAGCCGCTAGAATAGCCGTTTCTAACTTACATAAAAATACAAAAAAAACCTTTTCTGAAGTTATTACTGATCTATATGACTACGTAAATCCTCGTACGGAAAAAAAGGCTCCATTGATTTCAGAAGATACTTATAAAGTGATCATGGAGAATGCGGAAAAATTGGATTCTACCATTATTTATAATCGTGATTTTAATTACGATTACTTTGGTTTTAAAACATTGGAACGCTCTTATTTATTAAAATTGAATGGTCAGGTTGCGGAACGTCCTCAACACATGTTGATGCGTGTTGCCATAGGTATCCATCTGGATGACATTGATGAAGCAATTGCAACTTATGAGTTAATGAGTAAAAAATTCTTTACGCATGCAACTCCCACCCTTTTTAATGCGGGTACACCAAAGCCTCAAATGTCTTCTTGTTTTCTATTGCAAATGCAAGATGATAGTATTGATGGTATCTATGATACCTTAAAACAAACAGCTAAAATATCTCAATCTGCCGGTGGAATTGGCCTTTCTATACATAATGTAAGAGCCACAGGATCCTATATTCGTGGAACTAATGGTACATCAAACGGAATTGTTCCGATGTTAAAGGTTTATAATGATACCGCCCGTTATGTAGATCAGGGGGGTGGAAAGAGAAAGGGCTCTTTTGCTATGTATATGGAACCCTGGCATGCCGATGTTTTTGAATTTCTTGATCTCAGAAAGAATACCGGGAAAGAAGAGATGCGTGCTCGCGATCTGTTCTACGCAATGTGGATTCCAGATCTTTTTATGAAACGCGTCGAAGAAGATGGTAATTGGACATTGATGTGCCCAAATGAATGTCCTCATTTATTTGATACTTATGGGGACGAATTTGAAAAGCTATATGAAAGCTATGAAAAAGTTGGTAAGGGTCGAAAAACAATAAAAGCTAGAAATTTGTGGGAAAAAATTCTGGAAGCGCAAATTGAAACCGGCAACCCATACATGCTGTACAAGGATGCCGCAAATAGAAAATCTAATCAGAAAAATTTAGGAACTATACGTTCTTCTAATTTATGTACTGAGATTATGGAGTACACGGCAAAAGATGAAGTAGCTGTTTGTAACTTGGCATCAATTGCAGTCTCCATGTTTGTGAGTGAAGATAAGGATGGTAAAAAATATTTCAATCACAAAAAGCTATTTGATGTAACCAAAAAGGTTACTCGAAACTTGGATACCGTTATCGATAGAAACTACTATCCTGTAGAAGAGGCCAGAAATTCCAATTTTAGACATAGACCCATCGGATTAGGTATTCAGGGACTAGCAGATGCCTTTATAATGTTAAGACTACCTTTTACCTCGGATGAGGCTAAACAATTGAATAAGGATATCTTTGAGACCATATACTTTGCTGCCGTAACTTCATCTATGGAAATAGCAAAAGCAAAAGAACCCTATTCTACCTTCAAAGGATCCCCTATGTCAGAAGGAGAATTCCAATTTAATATGTGGAATATCTCGGAAGATGATCTAGGTGGACGATGGGATTGGAAAAAACTACGTAATCAAGTGATGGAAAATGGGGTGAGAAACTCCTTATTGGTAGCCCCAATGCCAACAGCATCTACTTCTCAAATTTTAGGAAATAATGAGGCTTTTGAACCATATACTTCTAATATTTATACAAGAAGAGTACTATCCGGAGAATTCATTGTGGTAAATAAACATCTGTTGGAAGATTTGGTTGAGCTTGGACTTTGGAATAATAGTATGAAAGAGGATATTATGCGAGCTAATGGATCAATACAACATATCGAAACTATTCCGCAGGAATTAAAGGAACTTTATAAAACAGTTTGGGAATTGAGCATGAAAGATATTATTGATATGGCCAGGCAAAGAGGTTATTTTATAGACCAGTCACAGTCAATGAATTTATTTATGCAAGATCCGAATTTTAGTAAATTGACATCCATGCATTTTTATGCCTGGAAATCAGGTTTAAAAACAGGAATGTACTACCTAAGAACCAAATCCGCGGTAAATGCAATTCAGTTCACTCTTTCTAATTCTAAGAAAAAGGAAGAAGATGCACCCTTAACAGCAGAGGAGTTAAAGGCAATGCTTGTTGCTTCACAAAACAATCCGGATGATTGCGAAATGTGCGGTTCTTAGTTAATCTATTCTCATACTTAATTCTTAAATATAAGAAACCCCTGTTAAAAATTAACAGGGGTTTCTTTTTTGGAAAAACTAATTCAATGATTTTCTTGGGCTTGCCTAATCAATTGAGGCTATTTTCATTTCCATTTTTCTCGCGTGCATTACTTCATTGTTAATCCTTAAGTTTTCTTTTTCTACAATAACATTCTTTACTTCTTTTGACTCGTATCCTACAAAATCAAAAACTAATGTATAGGTCCCGGGATTAAGTTTGAGAGAATATTCGCCGTCTAAATCAGTACTAACTTTATCGCTCGTCCCCTTTACAGTAATCGTAACAAATGCTAAAGGCTCATTGTCAAATTCACCATCTAAAATAAGGCCATTTATTTTACCTTCCTGAGAAAAAATAAATGATGTAACAAATAGAAATAATAATACGGCTGCAGATTTCATAATTATCAGAATTTATAAATGCAAATAAATTAAACAATTCGGATACAAATGTTATGTGATTATTAAATTATCTTAAGATTTATGTTAACCTTGCTCAAAATTATTATTTTAAAAAGTTATCTTTAACTTAAATTCTCTTTTACAAGACTCTTGAATTGATTGTATTATAAACTTAATACAATGGATAAATCATTCATAATATATTAGAACAATGATTCGGAAGTTTATTTTTTTAATCTTTTTATTTCTACTGGCTATTGTTTTATTTTTTAATCCAAATTTTAAAATAGTTGCCGCCGGGGTTGCAATCCTTCTTTTTGGTATGATCATGCTTGAAGAAGGATTTAGAGTTTTCACTAAGGGCCATCTTAAAAACATCTTAAAAAAGGCTACTAATAAGTTATATAAAAGTATAAGTATTGGTGCTTTGGTTACTGCTTTTTTGCAGTCTAGCTCTCTAGTAACTGTAATTACTATTTCTTTTATCAGTGCTGGATTAATTAATCTGTTGGGAGGTATAGGATTAATATTTGGGGCAAATATTGGAACAACAGCTACAGCATGGCTAGTTGCTGGCTTTGGTTTAAAAGTTAAAATATCGGCCTTAGCAATGCCAATGCTGATATTTGGAATTATTTTTTCTTTTCAAAAAAATTCCTCCCTAAAAGGCATCGGCAATGTATTAGCTGGTTTAGGGTTTTTCCTTCTTGGCATTCACTATATGAAAGAGGGATTCGATATTTTTAAGCAGTATATTGATTTAACTCAATACGCTATCCCGGGATATTTAGGAGTACTGGTTTATACGGGCATTGGAATTGTTATTACTACAATTCTTCAATCAAGCAGTGCGACATTAGCATTAATTTTAACAGCATTATCTGCTGGTCAAATAGAGTATGAAAACGCTTTAGCATTAGCTATTGGTGCAAATGTAGGAACTACAATTACAGCAATTTTGGGTTCTTTGAGTTCAAATGTATCCGGAAGAAGATTGGCTGGGGCTCATTCTATATTTAATATAACAACTGGGGTTGTAGCCGTAATACTTATTTATCCACTTGCCTATTTAGTAAATTATTTATCCCAATTATTTGGCATAGCTGCAACAGATTACACTATGAAATTAGCCTTGTTTCATTCCATTTTTAATGTTTTAGGTGTAATTATAATGATTCCGTTTATAGCGAAATTAGAAATTTTTCTATTACAGTTCTTTAAAGAAAAAGTTGATCATGATATTGATGAGCCAAAATATCTCAATGAAGCAGTGTTGGAATTCCCCGGAACGGTTATAACATCACTTATAATGGAATCGAAATACCTATACAAAAATGCCATTTTTGAGATTGTAGCTCATGCTTTAAGTCTTCATAGAGATGATATTAAATCTGATAGAAAAATTAAAAAAGTTATAAAACGATCAAAGGCTGACATGCAAATTGATGTAAAAAGTTTGTATTATAAAAAAGTTAAAACCATTTATGGTGAAATAATAAGCTACGCCACCAAAGCACAAAGCACCCTAAAATTGAACGAGGACCAAAGTAATATGATCACTGTAATAAAAATTGCAAATAGAAAGATGGTTGAAATTATTCGAGATGTAAGGGAATTGAATAAAAATGTTTCTTTTTATTTAAACTCTAATAATAAATATATTAGCAAGGAATATGATAAATTTAGAAAAAAGGTTATTAAAGTATTACGTGTTATATACTTATTCAGAACCCAAGAGGATCAAGATGAGTATTTTGAAAAACTATTAGAACTAAAAGAGGAGGCCAAAAAAGAAATTCACAGCAGTAATAAATCTATTAATAAATTAATCAGAGATAACTTGATAACCGTGAATATGGCTTCTTCATTAGTAAATGACAATGATAACGTAAACGACATGATAAAAAAGTTAATCTCTGTTGCGGAACTGTTATATTTAGAAAAAGAGTCAACTATAGAAAATGATGAATAATATATAGCTTTTCATACTACGGTTTGGCTTAATTTTATAACATTATTAAACCTCCAAAAGCTTTATTGATCTATCATGTTCGTCATAATACAAATTCAAAATATTCATACAAGCCAAAATCAGATCCTTCGTTTCAATTAAAATAATAAAATATAAGGTGGTATTTTTTGGACTGGTTGCTTCTTTCTCCCTAGTACGCTCCACCTGTTTTTGGATAGAATCTTTAACATCTTCAAGTAATGTTAGTTTTGCCTCAATAATATCAGGAACTATCTGGTCAAAATTACGTGAATCAAAAACTTCTCTAATTATTCCAAATAGTTTAACCAGTTTATGATTGATTTCCAATAATTCTTCAATTTGTTTTTTCTTTAATCTTTTGTGATTATTATTAACATGTTTATGGCTTACTTTTACTATTAAACTCGAAGCTTGTGCAATATCTTGTAAACTTCCAATGATATCAATGTAAAACTTGCTCGCACCAACATAAGAGTCGTCCAGATCTTTAATAAAATAAAAAATGTCGTTTTGTAAATCTTCTATTTCAGACTCCAATTTAACAACCGTATCCTTGGCCTTTTTTAAAGTTGTTAGATCTTGATCTATTAAACCTTTAACAGTCGTTTCATTAATTTTACCAACTCTTTTTAGGGCTTTAGAGATATTATCAGCGCTTTCTTCTATAACTCCATGAATCGAACTACTTTCTGCCCTATTCAAGCTGTCTTCCGCTTTAACCACCCTTATTTTTTTAGTGTGTTTGATGTAATTTCTAGACAATAATAAAACCGCTAGTAGTAGTAATACTGCTATCATAAAAGGACCTCCTAATTGAATTAGATAAGCCACAGTACCTGCCGCAATAAATGCGCTTAGTGCAGTAAAGAACCAACCTCCAATTACATTTAAAACGCCGGCCACACGATACACAGCACTTTCGCTTCCCCAAGCTCTATCTGCTAAGGAAGAGCCCATTGCTACCATAAATGTGACATAGGTTGTAGATAAAGGTAATTTCATAGAAGTTGCAATAGAAATTAACACACTGGCCACCATTAAATTTACAGCAGCACGTACCATATCAAAAGCAGGTAACTCGTGAATTTTATTTTTTGATAGTTTTATTGCCGGTTTTTCAAATTGATGATCTATTTTATCTTGAATAGATTGTGGCGTAATAATTGAAAAATATTTCGATAGCATCATACTCCCTCTTACCAGGCTTCTAGATAAAAAATGAGGTTCAAATCGTTCTTTAGTATCAGATTGACTAGAAAGATCAATCGAAGTTTTAACCACGTTCTTAGCCTTACTCGAAAACCATAAAGTTAAAACCATAATTAAACCGGCTAATAATAAAAGCAGTGTTGGAGTGGGAACCTTTTTTCCCAAAGCGTCCATAGCAAATTCAGTGGCAGGTATGCCAGAACCAAGCCAAGCCTCATAAGATTGCCAGGCAGCAATTGGTACACCAATAAAATTAACCAGATCATTTCCGGCAAAAGCCAATGCTAATGCAAAAGTACCTACCAGAATAATAAGCTTATATATATTGCCCTTGAATAATTTTATAAAAACATAAGACAGTAAAGACCAAATAATAAAACTCGCAATAATAATTAATGCAGTTTTTCCTTCTATAAGTGGTTTAATTTGTTCGTAATAATCAGTTCCTTTTAAGCCTTTAATAAATATAAAATAAGTTATTGCAGCTAATGCTATCCCACCAAAGACAGCACCCACCCACTTGGCTTTGTTTTCAAAATTAAATGATAATAATACCCGGGCAACATACTGTACAAGAGCGCCTATCGAAAAAGCAACAACGACAGATAGTAGGATACCCATTATAATTTCTGTTGCTTTCTTAGTATTGATATAGTTACCCAAATCGGAAAATGATCCATTATCAGCTCCAATTTTTATCAAAGCCATGGCAACAGCCGCGCCTAACAACTCAAATACGATGGAAACAGTTGTGGAGGTTGGCATTCCTAATGTATTAAAGAAATCAAGTAATAATATATCCGTAATCATTACCGCCATAAAAATGATCATGATCTCATTGAAGTAAAATTCACCTGGAATAAAAATACCTTTACGAGCAACTTCCATCATACCACTGGAAAAAACAGCACCAAATGCAATACCAAGGCTTGCAACTATCATTATAGTTCTAAAAGAAATGGCCTTAGAACCAATGGCAGAATTTAGAAAGTTGACGGCATCATTACTAACTCCAACTATCAAGTCAGCAACAGCCAAAATCGCTAACGCCACTAACATTAATAAATAAATATTGTCCATATTATAAATATAATTAATGTTTAAATTAATTTATGAAAAAAACAAACTTACAATAAAAATTCTATTTAAATAAAAATTAAACAAGTCTGTAATAAAGGAAATTCATCTAGTTAATTCAGCCATAATATTTATGAAATTGTATCAGATAAATTCAAAATAATGTATCTTTCGAACATTAATTTTTAGCCATGAACTGGGAACAACTTTTATCATTAAAGCGTTTTGGGGATACCGAAAAAAGGAATAGAAAAGATCAGGATGAAACCCGTTTAGGGTTTGAAGTTGACTACGACAGAATAATTTTTTCTGATTCATTTCGTAGTTTACAAGATAAAACACAGGTCGTACCTCTGTCTAAAACGGATTTTGTTCACACACGTTTAACACATAGTTTAGAAGTTTCTGTCGTTGCCAGATCCTTAGGCAGAATTGTAGGAAAACAAATTCTCCAAAAATATCCAGAACTAATAAAAAAAGGATATCAGGCTAATGATTTCGGAACGATCGTAGCCGCAGCGGCACTGTCACATGACATAGGAAATCCGCCCTTTGGCCATAGCGGAGAAAAAGCCATAGGAGAATATTTTATATCCGGTAAAGGGCAAAAATTTAAAAAGGATCTAACAGATAAAGAATGGCAGGATCTAATTGATTTCGAAGGAAATGCAAATGGATTTAAAATATTAAACGAAACCAGACAAGGTGTAGAAGGGGGCTTGAGATTATCCTATGCAACCCTGGGAGCATTTATGAAATATCCTAAAGAATCCCTCCCTAAAAAACCTACAACAAATATTGTTGACAAAAAATTTGGTGTTTTTCAAAGTGATAAATCATTTTTAAACGAAGTTGCCATTGAATTAGGATTACATAAATTAAGAGATGATAATCACATGGCATACACACGACACCCACTTGCATTTTTAGTGGAGGCCGCTGATGATATTTGTTATACCATTATTGACTTTGAAGACGGTATTAATCTTGGATTAATATCTGAAGATTATGCTTTAGAATATTTAATTAATCTCGTTAGAGATACCATTAATACTAAAAAGTACCATTCATTGATGAATACAAAAGATCGAATTAGCTATTTACGAGCTTTGGCAATAGGTAATCTGATTCAAGAAGCAACTTCAGTTTTTATTGAAAATGAAAGTTCAATCTTAGAAGGAAAA
>Ga0209633_10000369_pt1 | contig 53280 bp, 47 predicted proteins | sample Cruoilmetagenom1_FD_187290 | JGI IMG/M metagenome (GOLD analysis project Ga0209633, IMG submission 187290) | Oil polluted marine microbial communities from Coal Oil Point, Santa Barbara, California, USA - Sample 1 (SPAdes) (version 2) | ecosystem: Environmental > Aquatic > Marine > Oil seeps ... | reverse complement strand
ACTCCAGCTTGGTCAGAAAAGTATACCGGTCTTTCAAAAGATAATTTGATAAAATTTGCTCGTGAATGGGCTACAACTGCCGAACATACCAACGGCAAATGTACTGTAATTATAGGGGCGGGAATAAACCATTGGTATCATGCTAATTTAATGTATCGTTCAGCAATACACGCATTGGTTTTTTGCGGTTGTATTGGTGTTAACGGCGGAGGTCTTGCTCATTATGTTGGACAAGAAAAATTGGCTCCTGGTGAATCTTGGGGTGCTGTTGCAATGGGTAAAGATTGGATTCCGGCCTCGCGGCTTCAAAATGCCCCAAGCTGGCATTATGTGAATACAGACCAGTGGAGATACGAAAAAGAATTTAATCAATATCATGCAATGCCCGGGAATGGTGAGGACGGAAAACTCACAAAAGGGCATACGATGGACATTCAAGTAAAAGCTGTGAAAAATGGTTGGTTGCCATTTTATCCTCAATTTGATAAAAGTTCAATTGATCTTGCTGAAGAAGCCAAAGAAGCAACAAACTCTGAGGATGATTCAAAAATAGTGGACTATGTTGTTGATCAGCTTAAGGAAAAGAAACTTAAATTTTCAGTTGAAGATCCCGATGCAGAGGAAAACTGGCCGAGAGTCTGGTATATATGGCGTGGTAATGCATTGATGTCCAGTGCTAAAGGTCATGAGTACTTCTTAAATCATTATCTTGGTACTCATCACAATGATGTGGCTGATAGTAATTTTGCAGAGGATTCTGTTAATGCTGTTAAATGGCATGAGAATGCTCCCCAAGGAAAAATGGATCTTGTTGTTGATCTTAATTTTAGGATGGATACTTCAGCCCTTTATTCAGATATAGTTTTACCTGCCGCAACCTGGTACGAAAAATCTGATCTTAACTCAACAGATATGCACAGCTTTATTCATCCATTAACTGCAGCTGTTCCGCCATGTTGGGAAGCAAAAAGTGATTGGGAAATATTTAAATCTATCGCGAAAAAATTTTCTGAATTATCTGAAAAACATTTCCCTGAACCAGTTTCTGATGTTGTAGCAGTTCCACTAGCACATGATACTCCAGCTGAGATTGCCCAAACTGATATTTTGGATTGGGAAAACGGAGAAGTAGAAGCTATTCCAGGTAAGACAATGCCGAATTTCAAAATTGTGAAAAGGGATTATAAAAATCTACATAAACAGTTCACTTCTTTCGGTCCATTGGCGAGGAAAAACGGCTTAGGTGCCCATGGAACCCATTATCATATAGATGACATTTATGATAAAATGTTAGAATCTGCACCAACTGAAAACTGGAATGGGCAAAAATATTTATCATTAGATAAAGATGAATCTGTCTGCAATATTATTTTGAAATTTGCATCGGTTACCAATGGGGAACTTGCACATAGATCCTATAAAAATATGGAAGAGAAAGTAGGCCTTCCTTTAGTTGATCTTGCAGAAAAAGCCCAAGATATAAAGTACGATTTTGATGATCTTCAAGCGCAGCCAAGAAGATTGCTAAACAGTCCTATGTGGTCAGGATTAGTAACTGGCGGTAGAGCTTATTCACCATTTACTTACAATGTTGAAAGAATGGTACCTTGGAGAACACTGACTGGAAGACAGCATTTGTATCTTGATCATCCTGGTTATATTGAATTTGGGGAGCATCTTCCTACTTACAAACCAAAGCCTTTACCAAAGCAATATGCCGATCTCAATTTTTCTGAAGAAACAGAACAATCGATGATGCTCAATTATTTAACTCCACACGGTAAATGGCATATTCATTCAACTTATGGTGATAACCATAGAATGACAACATTATCTCGTGGTGTTGAACCTTTCTGGATAAATGACAAAGATGCAGCTGACATCGGAATAAATGATAATGACTGGGTTGAAGTTTATAATGATAATGGAGTGGTTGTAACTAGAGCATGTGTTAGTGCAAGAATTCCAAGAGGAATTTGTATTCAATATCATTCACCGGAAAGAACATATTCTGTCCCTAAATCTCCTTTAAGAGGTAACAGAAGAGCCGGCGGGCATAATAGTTTAACACGAACACGACTTAAACCAAATTTAATGGTTGGTGGTTATGGACAATTTACATTCCATTTTAATTATTGGGGGCCAACGGGATGTAACCGTGACACTCATATTTTAGTTAGAAAACTTCCCAAACTTGACTGGTAAATTAAAGGGTAATAGGTATATATATGAATATTCGTTCTCAAATATCAATGGTTTTTCATCTGGATAAATGTATAGGGTGCCATACATGTAGTATTGCATGTAAAAATATATGGACCGATCGAAAAGGCACGGAATATATGTGGTGGAATAATGTTGAAACTAAACCTGGTACAGGATTTCCAACTAAATGGGAAGATCAAGAGAAATACAAGGGTGGTTGGGATAATAAGAATGGTAAACTTAAACTAAAATCTACAAGTAAAGCAAAGATTGTTGCAAATATATTTCATAATCCTTACCAGCCTACTATGGATGATTACTATGAACCTTGGACTTATGATTATAAGAATTTATTTAATGCAAAGGAAGGTACTGATCAGCCAACCGCAAAGCCTATATCAATGGTAACTGGAGAATATATTGATGTTGAAGCTGGTCCTAATTGGGATGATGATTTGAGCGGATCACCTGTTTATGCCGAAAATGATCCCAACTTAAGTGCCTTAACTCAAGAACAGAAAAATCAATTATTTGCTATTGAACGATTAGTGTTTTTCTATTTCCCAAGAATTTGTAATCACTGTCTGAATCCAGCTTGCGTAGCATCGTGTCCCTCAGGAGCTCTTTATAAAAGGGGAGAAGACGGTTTAGTTTTGATAGATCAAAATCGGTGTCGTGGATGGAGATCCTGCGTTGCTGCTTGTCCATACAAAAAGACCTACTACAACTGGCAGACCGGTAAAAGTGAAAAATGCATTTTGTGTTTCCCAAGATTAGAAACTGGTCAAGCGCCAGCATGTTTCCATTCCTGTGTAGGACGAATTCGCTATTTAGGAGTTTTACTTTATGATGCTGACAAACTACCTGATGCAGCCTCGAAACCAAAAGAAGAATTGGTGGATGCACAGAGAGATATGATTGTAGATCCATTCGATCCTGAAGTAATTAAATCAGCTAAAGAAAATGGTATTCATGAAGATACTATTAAGGCAGCACAAGAATCTCCTATTTATAAATTTGTTAAAGTATGGAAATTAGCACTGCCACCTCATATAGAGTTTGGCACAATGCCAATGTTGTTCTATGTACCTGCAATGCTGCCTGTGATGTCAAGCTTTGATGGTAAAACTGTTAATAATATGTCTGATGGTATCTTCCCGGATTTTGATAAAGCAAGAGCACCAATAGAATTCTTAGGAAATCTTTTCTCAGGTGGAAACAATAGCCACATTCGTTATGTGTTGAAAAAGCAGATGGCTGTTAGAACTTTTCGCAGAGCAGTTACGGTTGGTGATGTTGATATAGAGATTGCAAAAAAAATGTTGCGCGAAGCTGATTGTACAGTTGAAGAAACTGAAGCAATATATAAGCTTACTTCATTATGTACTTTTAAGGATAGATTTGTTATCCCTCCAGCCCATCGTGAAGAAGCTATTGAGATGATGAAAGATCCTCTTGAACACAAACAATCTACTGGTTTTGGTTTCAGAGAAGCACCGGAAAGAGGTTTGTGATGAATAAAAAAAAGATACTTGATGTATTATCTCACATACTTTTTTATCCTGGGACAGATTACAAAAATCATGTACAATTCTGTTTTGATGAACTGAAATTATCTGAAGAATATAAAATTATTTTTGAAGATTTCAATACTTATGTATTACAATCTACTCAATCCGAGTTGGAAGAGAATTTTACTTATACATTTGATATGAACCCGTCACATTGTCTTGATATCGGCTGGCATCTATTTGGCGAAGATTACAAACGTGGTGAGTTTTTAGTAACTATGCGTAATCTGATACGTAAGTTCAATGTCCAAGATACTAATGAATTACCAGATCATTTATATCATGTTCTTCAAGTTTCTAATGGAATGGGAGAAGAGGAAAGGAAATTATTCCTTGAAGAATTCTTAAATCCGGCGTTAAATAAAATTCTTGAAAATATGGATGAAGAAAATAATTATTTCCCGGTCTTAAAAACATTGAGCAGTGTACTAGAATTCGGGAAAATAGTAGAACAAATACAAGAGTAATCTAAATAGTTTTCAAAAAATTACAATAGTGGATAAAAGTTATGAGTGGAAATTTTGAGCTGCCCGATTATTTAAATACAATATTTTTTATTGTTTTACCGTACCTTGCTCTCTTTTCTTTTTTTCTAATAAGTATTTTAAGATATACGCGAAGAGCATTCACGTACAGTAGTTTATCTTCACAATTTTTAGAAAATAAATTTCATTTCTGGGCTCTGGTTCCATTTCATTTTGGGATTCTTTTTATTTTATTTGGTCATCTAGTTGGGCTATTATTCCCCAGTCAAGTGTTGCTTTGGAATAGTGTTCCTTTAAGATTATACATATTAGAAATATCTGCATTTATAGGTGGAATATTTACACTAGTTGGATTGGTTAATATTGTAATTCGTCGTTTAACTGATTCAAAATCTAGAATTGTAACAAGTTTTGCTGATTGGATTGTTTTAACTATTCTAATAATTCAAGTATTCTCCGGATTGTATACTGCAGCATTTCATTCATGGGGTAGTTCATGGTTTGCAACATCGGCAACTCCATACTTATGGTCTATTTTTACACTTGCACCTGATATTTCATTCATAAGTGCCATGCCTTTTATGGTTAAGCTGCACATAATAGGTGCTTATATAATAGTATTTCTTTTCCCTTTTACCCGTTTAGTTCATGTATTGGTAGTCCCAAATCCTTATTTGTGGCGACGTCCGCAAGTCGTTCGTTGGAACTGGAATTCAAAATTGAGAAACAATGTTGAAACATCGGTTAGAGAAAGAGCAAAATAAATTTATCTGATAAATTTCTAATAATAAATATCTAAAGTGATATAATAAATTATTGCATATGGAAAATCAAATTACTGGAAAAGCTCACAAAATGTTATTCTTTAACACTCTGGCATTCACCGTTTGTTTTGCTGCATGGATGTTGAACGGTGTGTTGGTTACGTTCCTTGTAGATAACCAAGTATTTGATTGGGGGCCTATTGAAATAGGTTGGTTAATGGGAATTCCTGTATTAACCGGATCTCTATTCCGATTACCAGCTGGAATATTAACTGATAGATATGGTGGTAAACCAGTATATGGTATTTTATTATTTTTATGTGCAATTCCAATGTTTTTGCTTTCGTATGCAGATAGTTTTTGGGCATTTGCATTAAGTAGTTTTGGATTTGGTTTAACTGGTGTTAGCTTTGCTATTGGTATTGCCTTTACTTCTGTCTGGTATCCGAAAAACTGGCAGGGAAGAGCTCTTGGTATTTTTGGAGCTGGTAATGCCGGCGCAGCTTTAACAACACTTTTCGCTCCTACACTACTTAGCTACCTAACAGACAATGGTACTAATCTTGATGGTTGGAGAACTCTCCCAATTATTTATGCAGCTGCTTTACTTGGTATCGGAATTATCTTTTTCCTTTTTACTGAAAACAAAAAACCAGCAAAAGTTGAAAAAACATTAACCGGATTATTACAGCCATTAAAAAGTGTAAAAGTATGGCGATTTGGAGCATATTACTTTCTAGTCTTCGGGTGTTTTGTTGCATTTTCACAATGGCTGGTACCTTATTTCGTGAATGTTTATTTCGTTCCACTAGTAACAGCAGGAATATTTGCCACGTTATTCAGTTTCCCATCAGGTGTAATACGAGCTGTTGGTGGATGGATGTCTGATAAATGGGGAGCCCGTAAAGTAATGTTCTGGGTATTAACTACCTCCGTAATTATTAGCCTTATGCTTACAATACCTCGTATGGACATATATTCACCAGGCCGGGGGATTATGAATAAAAGAAATGGAACAGTGACAAAAGTTACTGAAACGGCTGTTGAAGTAAATCAAATGAAATACCAAGTAGTGCCCAAATCGAATAAAAAAGACATTGGCGATCATAGATTATTAGTACTTCCTACTAAAGAAACATGGCAAGAAGTTGTTGTAAAAGAAGGCGATGAAGTAACTAAAAAACAATTATTAGCCAAAGGTGTAACAAGAATATATTTTCAAGCAAATGTTTGGATTTTTGCCGTACTGATAATTTTAATTGGCAGCATTTGGGGAATTGGTAAAGCAGGTGTTTATAGACTTATTCCCGATCATTTTCCGGATGAGATTGGTGTCGTTGGAGGTATGGTAGGAGTACTAGGAGGACTTGGTGGATTTTTCTGCCCGATAATTTTTGGGTACCTATTGGAAGGTACTGGATTATGGACAAGTTGTTGGATGTTTATGCTGCTGCTTTCAGCAATATGCTTATTCTGGCTGCATCGTGCTACAGGCGGCCTAATAAAGGAAGAAGCGCCAGAAGTCCTAGAACACATTGAGCTGATTCCAAAACACGATTAAGTAAAGTCAATATTCAAATTAACCGGAACAAATAATGTCCGAAATAAATATTAAAAATTGGAAAGTTGAAGACGAACAATTTTGGGAGTCAACTGGGAAAAAAATTGCAAATAGAAATTTGTGGATTTCTATTCCAAGTTTACTTTGCGGATTTGCAGTTTGGCTGATGTGGGGAATCATAACCGTTCAAATGCTAAATTTAGGATTCCCGTTTACTCAAGCTGAGCTTTTCACATTAGCTTCTATAGCAGGACTTACAGGAGCTACTTTGCGAATACCAAGTACATTTTTTATTCGGATTGCAGGTGGTAGGAATACTATTTTTTTTACAACTGCACTTTTAATGATACCTGCCTTTGGCACTGGTATTGCTCTTCAGGATAAAGATACTCCATTGTGGATATTTCAAATGCTGGCTTTATTATCTGGTTTTGGCGGAGGGAATTTTGCTTCTTCAATGTCCAACATAAGTTACTTTTTCCCTAAAAAAGTTCAAGGTACATCATTGGGATTGAATGCCGGGCTTGGAAATTTTGGTGTAACTACGATGCAGATTTTAGTGCCCTTGGCTATGACTGTTGGGATGTTTGGTGCATTTGGTGGTGAATCCTCTGAATTAGTAAATACAAGTGGTACACTTATTGGAAAGATTCCAGCGGGTTCTGAAACATGGATACAAAATTCAGGACTAATTTGGATGATATTTCTAATTCCACTAGCGTTAGCTGGTTGGTTTGGGATGAATAATATTGTTAATGAAGCAGTAACACCTAATCCTGGAAATCCGCTGAGTGCATTCGCGAAAATATCCGGACTTTTGGCAATTGGATTTGTGACTGCTGCAGGAGGCCTTTACCTTCTATTACCAGCACCAACTGGAATTGCACTATTAAGTAAATGGATATTGCTGCCAATAATAATTGCCTCAACCGTATTATTGATTAAATATTTAACTAAAGGTGAACTTAGAAAAAACCTTGACCGTCAATACAAAATATTTAACAATAAACATACATGGTCAATGACTATCATTTATACAATGACATTTGGCTCATTTATTGGCTATTCCGCTGCATTTCCATTAGCTATAAAAGTGATTTTTGGTTTCAGTCACCAAATGGGTGCTGATGGAATCTGGGCACATGATATTGTTAATCCGAATGGTCCCAGTGCGTTAACCTATGCATGGATGGCACCTTTTATTGGAGCTTTAATCCGTCCTGTAGGTGGTTGGATTTCGGATAAAGTTGGCGGAGCTAGGGTGACTCAAATTGTATCCATAGTGATGATTGCATCAGCATTAGGAGTAGCTTATTATATGGCAGCAGCTTATCAATCAGCCACACCGGAAGATTATTTCTGGCCTTTCTTTGGATTGTTCATAATTCTATTTACTGCAACCGGGGTTGGCAATGGATCAACATTTAGAACGATTGCTGCTGTGTTCAACGAAGAACAAGCTGGACCTGTACTTGGATGGACTTCTGCTGTTGCAGCTTATGGAGCATTTATTATTCCAAAAGTTTTTGGAGAACAAATTAAAGAAACTACCCCTGAATATGCACTATACGGATTCGCTGTATTTTATTTTGTATGTCTTGTACTTAATTGGTGGTTTTATATGCGTCCAAATGCATATGTGAAAAATCCTTAAAACTAACTCAAGAAGAATACATGGGAACGGTTATTTAAATGAATAGATGACAATATAAATGAGAACAATATCCAAAATATCCAATTGTAGTATTGAAGGAATTAGAATAATATGAAACGAAATATAAATATTCTAATACTATTCTTACTAATTATGAGTGCAGTAATAATTTTATCGAATGTGAATATAAATTTACCCGGCAATAATCAAGGTTATGCACCTGAACAGCCGATAGCATTTTCCCATCGTGTTCATAGCGGTGATCTGAAGATGGATTGTCTTTATTGTCATTCTGATGCGGATAAAAGCCGGCATGCTGGAATTCCTTCTGGTAGCATTTGTATGAATTGCCATCAATTCGTGACTTCGTCTTGGGATAAACAGAAGATTGAAGAACAAAATGCGGTAAAAGAAAAGAGAGATATTTCTATTATTGTTTCTGAAGAAATTGCGAAAATCCATAAATTGACTGGTTTTAATTCGGAAACGATGAAGTATGATTCATCATTAATTAGAAAACCTATTGAATGGATTAGAATTCATCAAGTTCCTGATGTTGTTTATTTCCCTCACTTGAGACATGTAAATGCTGGTGTAGTTTGTCAGAATTGTCACGGACCTGTCGAGACTATGGAAAAAGTTAAACAGGTAGAAGAACTTTCAATGGCCTGGTGTGTTGATTGCCATCGAGATGTTAACAGCGGTGAACTAAAAGAATATAAAGGCTTGCAAGCATCAATCGATTGCGGTGGTTGTCATTTTTAGAATTGATCATAACTAAGTTATCAACAAATTATTATTATCGGATATATTGATGGGTAAAAAAAAGAAAAACTGGAAAGGGATTGAAGAGAGGGAATTAACACCCCAGTTTCATAAAAGTCTAGAAAGTGAATTCCCGGAAGATGGAATACCGGATTTATTTAAGGAGGAATCTGAAGTACTAAAATCAGATTTATCGAGGAGATCATTTTTGAAAGCATCTGGTTTTTCGCTGACTTCTGTTTTACTAGCATCATGTATTGAAAGGAAAGTTGAAAAGGCAATACCATACATAATAAAACCTGAAGCAATTATCCCGGGCCGATCATACTGGTATTCAACAACGTGTGGAGCTTGCGAAGCCCAGTGTGGAATACTAACAAAAAATAGAGATGGTCGACCAATTAAAATTGAAGGAAATCCTGATCATCCTCTGTCTAAAGGTGGATTATGCGCTGTTGGACAAGCATCACTTCTTGGCTTATATGATTCGAAGCGAATAACAGAGCCACAAAAAGAAGGCAGTAGCTCAGATTGGGCAACTGTAGATAATGAAATTAATAAGAAATTGGATGCAATAACTGAAGGAGTATATTTTTTAACCAGTACTATTACTAGTCCAACAACAAGAAATTTAATCAGTGGTGTTGTTGATAAATATCAAAATAGCGGACATGTTGAATATGATGCTGTCTCACACTCATCTATTTTGGATTCCCATGAAAAAGTATTTGGAAATAGAGTTTTACCTCACTATCGATTTGACCGTGCAAAAACTATAATAAGTTTCGATGCAGATTTTTTAGGAACATGGGTATCGCCTGTTGAATTTACAAAAGATTATATCTCGGGTCGGAATGCAGAAGGAAATCCAGAAGATTATTCTTATCATGTACAATTTGAAAGCAGGTTATCACTCACCGGAAGTAACTCTGATAAAAGAATCATTTCAACTAAAGCTGAAATGGGCGCTTATATTAATTTATTAGCTGAAAAGTTATCTCATAAGGCTGGTTTATCATTTGGAAATATTCAGGACAAAATTAACATCGATGAAAATTTAGTTGATAATTTTGCTGAGAGAATGTGGTCTCAAAAAGGTGAAAGCCTTGTTGTTTGTGGCATCAACTCTATCGAGTATCAGAATGTAGTGAATTACATAAATGAATTATTAGGAAACTATGGATCAACCCTAGATATAATCAATCCATCTTATCAGACTAAAGGAAATGATAACGCACTAGCCGACTTAATTTCAAAGTTGAATGAAGGTAAAGTAAACGCTTTGTTCATTTCAGGATGTAATCCACTATATTCCTTAACTGGCAGATCAGATTTCATGGCATCGATTAATAAAGTCCCTCTTAAAGTTTATATCAGTGATCAAAATGATGAAACTGCTGAAGTAGTTAATTACATATTACCGACTCTCCATTTTCTTGAATCTTGGGGAGATACAGAACCTATCTCTGGATTAGTAAGTTTATATCAACCAACGATAAATCCAATTGGTAATGGACGATCTTTCAATGAAAGTATTTCTGCTTTACTTGGCAATAAAATTCCAAACGATACATTAATTAAAACCTACTGGGAAGAGAATATTTATTCTTTAGCTGAAGGAAAGACATCATTTACTCATTTTTGGAGTCAAACTCTAAATGATGGATACGCAGTTATCAAGAAATCTGAAATAAAAAATAATAACTTTGATTTTAATGCTGTAAAGGCTGCAAACGTTAAGAAATCAACAGCTTTAGGGATTATTCTTTATCAAAAAATTAGTATGCTTAATGGAAAACATTCTTATAACCCTTGGCTTCAAGAATTGCCTGATCCAATCAGTAAAATAACTTGGGGAAATTATGCGTCAATTGCTCCTAAAAAAGCTGAAGAACTTGGTATTGCTGAAGGGGATGAGATAATTCTTACGGTAGATGATGTACAATTAAAACTCCCGGCACAAATTCAAGTCGGGCAGCATAATGACATTGTAGCAATTGCTCTAGGATATGGAACTAAAAGCAGTAAACGATTTTCAGACATCGGACCAAAATGGTTGCAAAGTGAACCCACTATTATAAAGGGAGATACCGTTGGTTCAAATTCTTTTGTCTTTACGTCTATGTCTAACGGGAATATTACCTATTCCAGAGACAATGTATCAATTGTTAAGTCCGGTGCAAAAATGAAATTAGCTGTTACTCAAACTCATCACACAATTACTGTCCCGGAGAATTTGGGTGGACAGGTTAGAGATCATGCTAGAGAGATTTTGTTGAAAGATGTTTCAACCTACCATGCTACTTCAATTCATAATCAAAATAAACAAAAAGAACTTTGGGAAGATGATTTCCAATATACAGGCCATCATTGGGGTCTTGCAATAGATTTAAACAAATGTACCGGATGCTCTTCATGTGTTGTTGGATGCCAAGTGGAGAACAATATACCTGTTGTTGGTATGGATGAAGTCTACAGAAGACGTGAAATGCATTGGATGAGAATAGATAGATATTATTCAGGTGATGATGAAAATGTAGATGTAATCTATCAACCGATGATGTGTCAGCATTGTGATCATGCCTCTTGCGAAGTTGTTTGTCCAGTATTAGCAACAGTTCACAGCTCAGAAGGATTAAATCAGCAAGTATATAACAGGTGTGTTGGAACCCGCTATTGTGCTAATAATTGTGCTTTTAAGGTAAGACGTTTCAATTGGTTTGATTACGCACATGATGATCAATTAGCTAACATGACTTTGAATCCTGATGTTACAATTAGAACACGCGGTATAATGGAAAAATGCTCGTTATGTATTCATAGAATTCATGAAGCAAAGACGGAAGCGAAACGTAAAAATGTTTCACTAGCTGATGGTGATATAGTTCCGGCTTGTATGCAATCATGTTCCGCCGATGCAATAGTATTTGGAGATCTGAATGACCCGAATAGTCGAATTAATTCATTAACGAAAAATAATAGACATTATCATTTACTTGAAGAAATGAATTTTAGACCCACAACCGGATACCTGGCAAAGGTAAGAAATAAAACTGGAGAAGAATCACATAATGGCTAATACTTACTCAATCTTACGTAAACCACTTATTAAAGGTGATAAATCTTTAAATACGGTGACTAACGATGTATTACGACCCTTAGATAGAAAACCAACTTCTCTGTGGTGGGCAACTTTTCTTTTTGCAGTTTCGTTTTTGTTACTTGGTGTTATTGCAATTGCATATCAGATAAAAACCGGAATTGGTACCTGGGGATTGAATAAAACGGTTGGTTGGGCATTTGATATAACAAACTTTGTTTTCTGGGTAGGTATCGGGCATGCTGGAACACTCATTTCAGCTATCTTATTTTTATTTAGACAAAGGTGGCGTACATCAATTAACCGTTCGGCAGAAGCAATGACGTTATTTGCAGTTATGTGTGCAGGACTATTTCCAATAATTCACATGGGGCGTCCATGGTTATTTTATTGGATTATTCCATACCCAAATTTTAGAGGTCCGCTCTGGGTAAATTTTAGATCACCGTTACTTTGGGATTTTTTCGCAATCAGTACATATTTTACCATATCGGCAGTTTTTTGGTATATAGGATTATTACCGGATTGGGCAACTCTACGTGATAAAGCAACTTCAAAAGTTAAAAAGAAGATTTACGGAATTTTGAGCTTTGGGTGGAAAGGATCATTTAGAGCCTGGCATAGATACGAAACAGTTTATATGTTGCTTGCTGCATTAGCTGCCCCCTTAGTTTTATCGGTTCATACAATTGTGAGCATGGATTTTGCAACGTCTATTATTCCTGGATGGCATACAACAATATTTCCGCCTTATTTTGTTGCCGGAGCCGTATTCTCCGGATTTGCAATGGTATTAACACTAATAATTATTGCAAGAAAAGTTATGGGTTACGAAGAATACATTACTATTGACCATATTGAGAAAATGTGTAAAATAATTCTTCTAACAGGTGGAATTGTCGGATTAGCTTACGGTACAGAAATGTTTATGGCATGGTATTCTGTAAATACATATGAGCGATTTGCATTTATAAACAGGGCATTAGGACCATATTCTTGGGCTTATTGGATAATGGTCACTTGTAATGTACTATTGCCACAGTTACTTTGGTTCAAAAAAATAAGGCGTAACATCGTACTAATATTTATAATGTCAATAATTATAAATATTGGCATGTGGTTCGAAAGATTTGTTATAATAGTTACATCTCTCCATCGCGATTTTATACCATCCAGCTGGGCTATGTATCAACCAACATTAATTGAAATTGCCACACTACTTGGAAGTTTTGGTCTGTTTTTTACATGTTTCCTTTTATTTGCACGTTTTGTTCCATTCATAGCTATTAGCGAGGTAAAAGGCATTCTAAGCTATGCAAGGAAAAATGGTAAAGAGGTGAAATCATGAGTGCTAATTTGATAGCCGGAGTATTTGATAATGAAAATGATGTGCTTCATGCAGCTGAAGAAACTAAAGCACAAGGATTAAGTATATACGATATATACACACCTTACCCAATACATGGTTTGGAAAAGGCAATGGATTTAAAACCTAGTAGATTAACATTTGTATGTTTTATATTAGCCTTCATGGGTTTGTTGTTTGCAATATTGCTTCAGTTTTGGATAGGCTCAATCGATTGGCCGTTAAATGTGGGTGGAAGACCGTTTAACTCATTACCGGCTTATTTACCAGTAGCTTTTGAGCTTACAGTTTTATTTGGAGGTGTTGGAGTTACTCTGGTGATGCTATTTAGGAACAAATTATTTCCAGGGAAAAAATCTAAACAAGTTGATATTTGTGCCACTGACGATAGATTTATAATTGTAGTTGAGCAAAATGATAGTTCCGTATCAATGAGTAAAATAGAGGAATATTGGAAAAAGTATAATCCTGTTGAAGTAAAATCTCTGGATGGAGATGAAATATGATAAAGATTTATTCATTGGTTGGTTTAATACTATTGTTCTTAATTCTGACATTCTTGTTATTCGGTGAAAATAGTGATGAAAGAACAATTCTTGTTTTTACAGAAATGTATGATTCTAAAGCTTACGAATCTTTTTCAACTAATCCTTTATTCAAGGATGGTAAAACCTTACAACAACCGGTAGAAGGAACTGTTATAAGAGGACTGATGCCTGAAACATATGATGCTACTCCGGAAGGAGCAATATTAGCAGGTGAAGAACTTGTTAATCCCTTTTCTGAATCAAATTCAGATATTTTAGAAAGAGGTAAAAAAGAATATGAAATATTCTGCAGTGTTTGTCATGGGCTAGGTGGTTTGGGAGATGGGCCAGTAACAAAAAAAGGTTATCCACCTCCACCATCAATATTAATTGATAAATACAAGGAATTTAAAGATGGTCAGCTTTATCATACCATAACTTTTGGTTTTAATAATATGCCATCGTACGCTGCACAAATTGCTCGAGAAGATCGTTGGAAAATAATATCATATATCAGAAATTTACAAGAGAGTTTCGAGAATGAATAAATCAATTCAACAATTCGAATTAAATCCAATGATTAAAAAAGTACTAATCGGCTTAATGTCAATAGGGCTAGTTGTTTTTATAGTCGGATTGTTTGTTGAACCTGAAAGAGTTTGGGCTAATTTTTTAATATCCGAATTTTATTTGTTAAGTCTTGGAGTCGGTTCCGGTTTATTTATTGCATCAATGTATGTATCAAATGCAGGGTGGGGAACAGCGATTAGGAGAATCCCGGAAGCAATAACATCAATATTACCATTTGCTGGAGTTGGAGCGTTACTTCTTTATTTAGGAATTCATTCTTTATATGAGTGGAGCCACTATGCAGTAGTTTCTGAAGATCCAATACTATCAGAGAAATCACCCTGGTTAAACGAGATCTTCTTTATGATAAGATTGGTTATTTATTTTTCTATATGGATTTGGATAACAAAATCAATTGTGAAGAATTCAATAAAACAAGATGATGACAATGATGTAAAATACACAAATTACAATGTGAGGAATTCCGCAATATTTTTAGTTGTAGGTGCTATTACATTTTCATTCGCCAGCTTTGATATGTTAATGTCTCTACAGCCGCACTGGTATAGTACTGTATTTGGATTATTGGCAATCTCCGGGATGATTACAAGCACTTTTGCGGTCATCACTATAATATTGGTTTACTTGAGGAATAACGGATATGACCAAGTAATTACAAAAGATCACATGGTAACAATGGGTACACTGATGATGTCATTTAGTGTGTTCTGGGTTTACTTGTGGGTCTCACAGCATATGCTAATCTGGTATGCAAATATTCCAGAAGAAACTTCATATTATGCTTTTCGACATTTTGGCGGCTGGGGTTCTTTATCCTTTGTAAATCTTATTCTAAACTGGGTTATCCCATTTTTGATATTATTACCCAGAGCATTTAAACGTAATGATAAAATATTATTGTATGCATCTATAATTTTAGTAATTGGTCATTGGCTCGATTTATATATTTTAGTTATGCCGTCTTCAATGGGCAGTTTACCACAATTGGGAATATGGGAAATAGCACTTTTTGCCGGTGCCATGGCACTCGTATTTTGGATAGTTGCATTAAGTTTATCCAAAGCATCGATCGTTCCAAAAAACGATCCTTATTTAGTAGAAAGTTTGCCTAAACTGGATGCACTCAAATTATAACTATGTGTAAGATAGATAAGTAAAGATTGAATTCTATCCCTTCCATAAATAAGTATGCAGATTGTTAGTCAGTTGGTTTGGTTTTAATGGTAATTATTTGAAGTCAATATTTAATATCTAGCAATTATTAGTTATATTTGAAATGGTATTATCTTTATGTTTTTAGAGTTCTTTTAGCAGATAGGGTTGGGGGACCTTTTTCAGTTTAGTTGAGGAAATACCGTACCCATGTCGCGAAAAGACATTCTCTCTAATTCAACACTACTTAAAGGGTTGCAATATAAAAAGCAACTCTATCTTTATAAACATCACTGCGATTATCAAAATCCTATTTCACATAAACTACTCCCTATTTTTGATTGTGTACGTAAAGTTGAAAAATTAATTAAGAAATTTTTCCCTAATGGCATAGATGTATTTCCACTAAGGACAGGGGTTTATACAAAAATTTTGAAATATACAAACGACCTTATTGAGAATGGCATTGAAATTATTTATGAAACTGTGTTTATGAAAAATGAAATCCTAATTTATGCACATATTCTTGTTAAAAGTTCAACATCAAATTTAGAAACTTATATAGATGATGTTTCAGTTCAGTTTTATGTTATTGGAATTACCTGATTTGGAATTGAAGATTCTTCAATTATTTATATAAACAATAAATATAATAAGATTTGAAGATCTGAACTGTTAATTGTGCTATTTGCGCAAGACATAAATATGAATTATAATATGTAGCCCTTGTTGGATTATAAAATATTATTATTTAATAAACTTTTGATGATATACTTGAGAAAACAAATAATGCTTTAATAAAGATCTATTATCAATCTGATGAATTAAATATTCTCTTAAAAATAAAAAAATGAAACTGTTATGAATTTAAATGAGTTAGGTGTCCTTCTTTTAGTATTTGTCCCATTTGTACTAGTTGGGATAGGGGCTTTTTATGGTGCAAAAACTGGCTTTTTTCAAACTGGCGTAATAAAGCAGCTTGATCGTCGCAAACAATTTTATTTTGATCGATTTTTTGGAAAATTATCTTCGATAATATTGAAAGCTTTATTAATTATCATTCTTACCATATCATATTTCCTTTCATTGCCCATTCAAGATAGTTTCATTTTGGTTACTCTCTGGTTAAGTTTTGTATGTTTTCGATGGACAACTACAAACTTCAAAGAGCTGCAAGAGTTTACATGGAAAGAATACGGAAATCATAGAAGTAAGTACGATGAGAATACTGGTACTTACAATAGAAGTCCTAACAAATTTAGGATACGGTATCCAACACCTGAATTGCCTGAAAGTGCTTTGAGAGTTATCCCTTCTGTGCGTGATTCAGAAATGATATTTAGTTATAAACTATTTCATGGTAAGAATTTTAAAGATGATATAACTAGTTGGGAAGCATTCATTGGTAAAATAAAGAGTAAGAAATTGTGGAAAAGAAAGAGAGCTTTATTAATAAGGACTTCGTCAAAATTGGCAAATAATGAGACTTGTATATTTTGGCAAGAGAAGTGGAATGTTAGGGATCTTAGTCCTGAATCTATTTTTAAAGATTTAAAAAGCGCAAAGAATTTTGATGATTTTGCTCAAAAATGGCATTTTTACGCAATTCTTGTTTCTAGAAAAACTATAGAGGATTATAATAAATGGTTATTCCATCCAATAATGCACCTGGCATTTGTACTATTATTTGGATTGGCATATTACTTTTTAATAAATAAGAGTGATAACCTTATCATGCAATTGGATGCAAATCCCATAGTGTCATCCTTATTGTTTGGATTATCCATACTTTTTTCCGTAATATACTCTGTAATGGCGTTAATGCTATTTATTTATGGTAAAGTTATAACAATTGATGATTTCAATCTTCCGTTGGCCAGGCTTGGCGAACCATTTTTTGTTGAAACAAGAAGGGCTGCTTTAACTTTATCTATAAGTACCGCTATAACAGTTGGATTGGGTATTCCGTTAACATTAACTTTAAATTTTAGTTCAGAGATTTCTATTATTGGTGCAATCTTAGCAGGAATTATGACAGCTTTCATTTTTTTCCTTTCAGTATGGGGTACTCATTTTTCAATGGAAAATACAAAAGATAAGTTCCTGGCAAAATTATTTAATGAACTGATAAATGAAAAAGATACGATTCGAGTGGAGGTATTGAAATTGAAATTTACCGAAATCAAAAATGTACCGGTTTGGCCTCTTAATTTTATTGTATATTTGAATATATTTGCAGCATTTGTTTTCCCAATTCTTTTGGAATTGCTATTTAAAAGAATAATTTAATGATTTTAGTAGACCATCTTCTAATTGGAACTGCAGTAGGATTATCATTATCATCTAATGATCCTTCAATAATTACGACTACTGTATTGGCAAGTTTGATGCCTGATATTGATTCAATATTTTTTAGACCTGGTAAAATAAGCTATCTCACATATCACAGAACTGTTACACATTCTATGTTTTTTGCTCCTCTTTATGCTATTATTATTGCCTTAATTTGTAAACTAATTTTCTATGAAACAACATTAGGCATCTTAGTATATTCAGCATTTTGGGGAATAGTTAGTCATTTGATTGTAGATATTTTTAATGGTTTTGGTACAATGGTGTTTTATCCAATCAGTAAGAAAAAAATACATCTTGACTTAATTTATGAATTCGATCCAATTTTCTCCCTTATGTTTTTGGGTATTACTATTGAATTTTATTTCCTTGGTGAAAATATTACTAGTTCAATAATTAGCTTGAATTTATTTCTTATAGTTATGTATTACTTTTCAAGATTAGCAAGTAAAAGGAAGTTCCTAAGGAATATTAAAATACAATTTCCGGATATTTTTCAAGACTCTTTCAAATTAAACCTGGTACCTGCTAAATATTGGAGGTGGAAAGGTATTGTGAAAAAAAATAATGTTCACTATGTTTTTCGTAAGATAAAAAAAGTGATTGAAGTTGAAAAGCGAAAGATTAATGATATTCCGAAAAGTTTAATGAATCCTAACATACGAGAATACGTTGATTATGCTCGAAATTTAGATGTCGAAATTGCACCAAAGGAATTAATATTAAAGAACTTAATTTATTCCCCAAGTGTATATACCCTAAAAATGAAAACTGAAGGTCCTGAAAAGAATAACATCAATATCAGTATCCCAAATATCAAATATGATGATTATTAAACTATTAAACGCGTAAAAATAATTTATATAGATTATTCGAACATTTTTTAAAATATTGGTAATTAATGACAAACGAAGAACTCAAGAAACTTGAAAATGATCTTTGGTCCGCAGCAAATAATTTACGAGCAAACTCTGATCTCAAATCCAGTGAATATGCAACTCCAGTACTTGGTATTATATTCTTAAAATTTGCCGATAACAAATACAGCAGATTTGAAGAGGAGATTAATAAAATACATTCAAGCCAAAAAAGCAGAAATAGAAGAGACATTCAGGATATAGCTGTTGAAAAATGTGGATTTTATTTACCTGCTGATGCCAGAAATCAATATTTATTAGATACTCCTGAAGAAGGAAGGTTAATTAGAAATACCGAAGGTAAAAAAGAAACTGCAAAGATTGAAAAACCTATTAAGATCGCAATGAATCTGATTGAAGAAACTCAAGATGAAAAATTCAAAGATACACTGCCGAAAGATGAATATTTTAGAATTGCTAAATCAAACCCAACAATTACTCCTTCACTATTAAAAAAAATGCTTGATGACAAACTATATCCGGACCAAGTTTTTAAGGAGAAAAGAGATCAATTATTTCAGCATGCTGAACAGGGAATATATTACAGTTAAGCTCAATAAAATAAATACTGAATTTATAACTAAATCAAACTTCTTATAATTTTATAAATAAGTTGTTTTGGAGATTATAATGTCGAAAATAAATCCGGTTTTTCTAAGATTTTTCATTCCAGTTATTGAAGTTCTCCGTGAGCTAGGCGGATCTGGAACTAGAAGAGAAGTAATTGACTTAGTAATTGAAAAACTTAACATATCCGAAAAAGAACAAAATGAAACGTTAAAGAATGGGGGATCAAAAGTTCGAAACCAGGTTCAATTTGCAAAACTTTATCTTCAATATGGTGGCTATCTTTCATCTTCAGAAAAAGGTATATGGACTTTAACTTCAAAAGGATTAAACAGCAAGTTTACACGAGATGATGCTATAGAATTACTAAAAGAACAGAGAAAAAGACTAAGACTTCAAAATAAAAAGAAAAAAGAACTAGAATCAGCTGACGAGACAAATGTTATCGAAGAGAATGAGGATGATATTGAATTTTTAGATGTTCTCAAAAAATTACCACCTGAAGGATTTGAAAGATTGTGTCAGAGATTACTTCGCGAGTCTGGCTTCCAAGAAGTTAAAGTGACTGGCAAAAGCGGTGATGGCGGAATTGACGGATATGGTAATCTAGAAGTCAATCCATTTGTTAGTTTTAATGTACTATTTCAAAGTAAGAGATATAAAGGATCAGTTTCCGCATCTCAAGTGAGAGATTTTAGAGGAGCTATGCAAGGAAGAGCTGATAAAGGAATAATGATTACTACTGGATCGTTTACAAGTGATGCAAAAAAAGAAGCCAAAAGAGATGGAGTACCTCCAATAGAATTGGTTGATGGTGAAAAATTAGTCGAAATGTTTCAAAAGCTAGAATTGGGTGTAAAACCAAGAATTGTTTATGAAATAGATGAGGAGTTTTTTAGGGAGTTTATAAACTGAATTTAATGTGTCGAATGATCATTATAAATTTAGTTAACCAAACTAAAAGAAATGGATATTGAAACTACATAAATATAATTCTAACTGAATGAGAATATTTCTAATTATATCAATTTTTGTTCTAGTAGGATGTTCTAGATCACCAAACTTAATGAATAGTTATGATGACTACCCATTTGTTTTACCTTCTGGTAAAGTATTATTAGTTGTAGCTCATCAAGATGATGAAGTATTCATAACCTCTAGAATAAAAAGGCACTTAGAATTTAATGATTCAGTATATATTGTTTGGACTGCAGCATCATATCAGAAAGATGATGAATACAAAAATACCAGACTTAGAGAATCCGAAAATTTTTTAGATTTTATAAAATTAAAAAAACAAAACACCTTTAATTTTCTATATCCCGATGGGTATGTTTACAAACATTTAGATTCCTTAATAGAAAAATTAACAATAGTAGTAAAAGAAATTCAACCAAGTATAGTTTATATACAAGCTTTTGAAGGTGGGCACATTGATCATGATGTCTCACACTTTGCTACTGTTATAGCATTAAAAGAAAATAATTCAAATGCTAAGATTTACGAATTTCCTGAGTATAGCTCAATAAATACTCCCTTTTTCCTCCCTTTTAAGATGCGAGAATTATCAAATAATTATAAAACCTATGTTCGTAAGCTATATAAAGAAGAAAAAGAGTTTGTTTACAAAGCTTGGGATATATTTGAAAGCCAGCATTTCCCACTTCATTATTATATTTGGTTGGTGTCGGGATTAGATAAAACTTTTGCATATGAATACATTAGAGTACTTCCCAAATATGATTATACGAAAAGACATAGTTTTGGTGTGGCATATGAATTTTATTTGGAAAGTGATTTTAATGATTTTAAAAAAGCTATAAAACCTTTTATCAATTGAGGGAATTATGAAAGCGAGAGATGTTCTCTACTACGGTTTTACTAATTTATTTTATTTGTTTTCAAAATTTAATAAAGAGAGAACATTTTTTGATGAAGAGACAAAAAAGTGGTTTAAAAATTATGGTTGTTTAATTTTTGGCTCATCGATAATTTTATTATTTGTTGTTAATATCATTCTTACTGCTTTAAGCGGAAGATTATTATTTGATGACGATCCCTTAACAAGAAATTTTTTAGAAGATTGGCCAAATTTGATTAATTATTTAATTCTATGTCCCACATATATTCTCGTTTCAATAGCTTTTATTCATAATTCAATGGGTATTAAGCAAAAAATTTATGATACAAATTTATTTAAAACATTAGAAATTACTTTTAATAGGGCCAGACAAAAAAAACTTTACATTTTTTATTTTATCCTTCCTTTTATTTTATCTCTACTAGCAATAGCATTTTATGGATCTGAGTTAGAAGAATATAAATATAAATTTTGGTTTGAAAATGGTGCCGGAAGGTTTGAAAAGGTAGTAAACTACTATTACTTATTTTATTCGATAGTATTGCTATTGATTATTTTAACAGCAGCCTCCTTTCATTTTGAAGTATTTGCTGTTGCAAAATCATTTGGAAAGAAAATAAAATCATATTGTATTAAAAACAATAAAAAAGATATTGAAGAATTACCGGATGAATTATTTGAAAAGGAATCAATAAAAAAAATATTTTCAGAATACACTTCTCTTTATACCCTTTCCAAGATTCTTGTAATAATAGTTTTAATAAATATGTATACATGGAAAGCTCAAGATCCGGATTTTTGGGGAATGTTAGATTTTACAATAGTTGCATTATCAGTACTTGGGGCGGCAATTGTTAGTTATCCTCGATATCATATTCAATATTGGATTTATAAAGTTTGGAAAGAAAAAGATAGAGATGAATACCCGGATATTAGAAATTCTTTATCCACAGGGTTTGCAAATTTTGCAGATGTATTGATACTTGGATCTGCAATGACAAATTTACTATTGTATGTTTTGAACAAAGCTAATATAAATTTTGAAATAATTAATTTATTTAAATAAGCGTAATAGCCCTTACCAACTTATAAATATTAAATAAAATACGAATTAGATTGTGATGATTTTTAGGGAATTGCTAAAAAAAGAAAATTTGAAAACCGGCTTTTTAGATATTATATGTGCACCCTGGTAGGTTTATCTTGTTGTGTGGGTTTACCCACCGTTTTGTTAGGCGGGCTAAGGGTACATAACAGGTATAAGGATAAGAAGATAAATCGGAAAATGATAAAAAGTATTAAGGCAAAGTTAAAAGTTTTTGTTAAACGTATTCTATGACAATAAGGGAATACTTCAGATATGCAAAAACTTACTGCTGAAACCGTATTAAAACAAGCAGAGTTAATAGCTGATGAGTTGACCCAACAAGAATAAAAAATAGAGATCTAAATGGATAAGAAAATATTAAAATACCAACAAAATTGCTTCCAAAATTATAATCAATCACTTTACCTTCCAAAAAAATATGCTTTCCCGGATGGAAATGATATAAAACCATTACCGCCAATTCAAGTTGCTACAAATTCATTGATGATAATAGGAGCATATCCATCAGCAAGATTTGAATATCGCAAATCAATAGAGCCCCCATATAGGAACAGATTAGTTCCGGTTGCTAATAATCTACAACCTTTTGCAGATGAACAATATTTTGATGGAGTAAGGGTAAGAGATTTAGTTTCTGGAAGAACAATTAATGAATATTTACTTAAACCTCTTGATTTAACGCTGCAAAAATGTTGGATAACGGATTTAGTAAAAGTATTTCTATATAAAGAAACACATGCTGAAAGTTGTGAAGCGGTTGGAATAAAAAGAAGAATTCCAGTTCTTAGAGATCAATTATTAGACTTAGGCAAAAAAAGTTTAGGGTGGATTCAAGAAGAAATAAATCTTTGTAAACCTAAATTAATCATAACTCTTGGTTATGAAGTTGCTCGAGTTACATCCGAAGATTTTACAAGTAGTACGGATAAATTATTATCAGTATCTATTTATAATCATGAGAACCTTTTAGAGTATCCGACAATTCATGCACCTCACCCGGATGCTTGCAGAAGAAATAAAAAATGGAGAGTTGTTATTGAAAATCAAATTACATTGATTAAAGAAAAGCTTCACAAATAAAAAACTCGAAAACAGTATGTTTTCAACCTTTTCTTGTGCACCCTGCCGGGTTCGAACCGGCGACCTGCTGATTAAGAGTCAGATGCTCTACCAACTGAGCTAAGGGTGCGGTGTAAAAATAGTGAAAAAATATAGTTAGTCAAAAAATTAAAGGGCAAAAGGCAAAAGTGAAAATTAAAAAGTGAAAAATGGACCTCGAAAGAATCATTATATTTTGAAAAATATCAAAAAAAATCATCTAAATGTAAAATATAATTAGCAATATGATATATTAAAGAATTTTACAAAGCAAATTTTTATATCTTTAAAAATAATTTGAGTGACATAAAATAGATTTTAAACAAATAGTAAAATTAAATTTTAATTTTGAATAAATTGTTCAAAAACTTATCGATTGTCAATTATAATTAGCATAATTGATTGATTTAGGAAGTATATTTAGCTATTTTGTATGTATGAAGAAAGAAATTGCAAGAAATTTATTTATTGCGAGAGTATGTAATAATATAAATCATGTTAAACTTGTAGAAAAGAGCGGATTAACCAGACCGATAATATCCGGGATTGAAAATGGCAGTGGTAATCCTACACTGGATACTGTTTTAAAACTGGCTAATACATTAAATTTAAGTTTAGAAGCACTTTTTTTATCGGAGAGAAAATTTTTAGAATTACAATCCCTTCTTAACTCCAAATTTAAAGAAGAAAAAATTAACGGATTTGAAATATATATACCCAAAAAACAATGGAACCAACTGCTTATAGTTTCCAATGAAAACAATAAAAAGAATAGTAAAAAAATAATAAAACTTTGTAATCAAGTATTGAAACTAAATTTTAATAAAGCTGATGAGGTTGAATTACTTCATATGGTCTACTATTCTACTTTAGGAATTTTGTTTCAAAATGATGGGTTTTTGCGCGGATTTGAATTTGGAGCGTGGCTAGGCAGTAAACTTAGATAGAAGAATTTAATTAAAAAATTTTATTGCCGATTTCTTGATTATTTAATCAAGATAGCATATCTTATTTAATGGTGATTTAAAAATATCCTAAAAATTCCCCTAACAATTTTTTACAACTCTTTTACTAAATCACTTTTTTTTTCGAAAAAACACATCTTATAATAAGATACAACATCTCATATTATATGAGATTTTTTTAATAATCATAGGGGAGAACCATATGAAAAAAATAGTAAAAACATGGCTTCTGGTTAACATTATTCTGTTTTCTTTAAGCCAGGTTACTTTCGGTCAATCTTGGTCGGCAGAACAGAAGGAAGTTTGGAGCGGCGTAGAAGCTTATTGGGAAGTTTCATCTAAGGGAAATGCCGATGCTTTTCTTGAATATTTTGATGAGAGCTATATTGGATGGAGTTACAATGCTAAGGTTCCTCAAAATAAAAGCAATACCAGTAAATGGATAAAACACGATATGTTAAGTAATTCTAATGTTTTATATACTCTTACTCCAGTCAGCATTTGGGTAAAAGGGGATTTTGCTTTTGTTAATTACTTTTATGCCCAAATAGAAAAGGATAAAGACGGAAAAGAAAAACCAACTTCAGGACATTGGACTGACATTCTAATGAAAAAAGGAAACAAATGGGTGTTAATTGGTGATCATGGCGGAAGAACATCTAAACAAAACTAATTCAAAAACTATAAAGGGAGCAAGTATGAAAAAATTTATTAATTACATCACAGTAATTTTATTATTTGGGGGAGTATTAATTTTTGGTCAAGAAAAAGAAAAACCAACAATTTTAGTATTTAGTCAGAACATGGTTAAAATGTCGGATATGGGTAAAGTAAATAAAATGCTGGATTCGTTATTTGCCCCTATTTTAAATACACTTGTAGATGAAGGAAAATTAAACGGATGGGGTCAACTGACTCATGCATGGGGAGATGAATGGAATTCAAATTTATGGTATTCCGCAAAAGATATGGAAACATTTAATGCTTTTTGGGCGGAATATGTAAAACGGGTTAGCGAAAAACATCCGGATGCGTTTGGCGAGGTAGTTTCTTATTTCCAAGCCCATAAGGATAATATTTATTCAATCAGATCAAGTTATTCAGGAAAGTAAATTTTATTAAACTTTGTTCCGGTTCCCTTTAACTTGGGATACCGGAACTTAATTGTCGCTAATTCAGCTACTCGGTGTAGTGTTTTATTACCTTGGCTATAGCCGATTCACAAACTTTACAAAATGGTTTATCGCCTTTACTAAACATTATGCAATCAACCATAGGCCGGTATAAACCTTTTTCCATATAACCGGCTCCTTCAAAAGCTCCAACTTTGCCAAAGTATTTACTTGATTGAAGATATTTATCAACCTCATTGGATCTTTCTTTATCCTTCTTGGCATAATCATCTTCTGCTTTTTTTATCAATTCTTCTTCGGCATTAGTTCTTTTAAGTTCTGCCGTATTGTTATTCATTTTTCGTCTTAATTCCTGCCAGGCATAATCAGTTTTATCGAATTCTTCCTTTTCCCAAGGAGTTGGTAATTCAATATTACCCGTTAATAAATTTTTCCATTTAATATTTGCCGGATCGAGAAGAGCGGTAACGTTTGGCTCCACCGGTTCTAACGAAGGTTTGTAGAAATTATCATAAGCTGTGGAAGATGTATAATATTCATCTGCAAGACCTGCAAAAGAATGTCCGAACTCATGGACGAAGAGATATTCATTAAATTGATTACTAGTTGTAAATGTACACGACCAGTTATAAATACCGCCGCCGCCATACCGTTTATGATTCACCATAATATAGATGGCATCATAAGGAACGTGTGAGGCTAAATTTCTTAAAGTCTTGTTATCTTCTGTTAATAAATATCTTTCGGATCCAAGTGAATTAAAGGTTGCGTTTAAGGTTGTATTCTTAAAAATACCGGCTCTTGGTTCATCAACTCCCGACTCTTCCGATGGTTTGAATACACCATAAACGTTGAAATTTTCTTTCAATAAACTATAAGGTTCATATTTTGTTAATATCTCCGTGAATTTATTCAGATCCTTTATATAATTATCTCTATCATTTTCCGTATAACCTTCTGCAAGAATAACAACATCTACTTTGTTATGCGGATCTCCATTATAAAGTGATTTTGTAACTTCAACACTTTTATCAATTACGGCATCCTTAATTATCATAATATCATTCGGATCAATTTCAACATTATATATTTCCTGAAGTAAATTTTGATCATCTCTTTTTTCAATGGAAAGCTTAATGGAATTTTTAGGGTAAGGGAACAAAGCGGACTCATGATATGAACGATTTATTCCATTTAAAGCATTACTGCTTGTCTGGTATTCTTTAAAATAACTGTCAAAACCTTTTGAATAAATTAACTCTCCGGATGTTTTATCATAAATTTTATAATAATAAGCCCCGTTATTAAAATTATCCAATAAATTTACCCTGCTGCCTGCCCATATTCCTTGTTTATAAATTCTATCAATCGTAAATAATTCCGATTTGCTATCACCAACATGATAATAATCGATACGCATGGTTGCATCATTGAAAAATTTGTTGAAAGTGGATAAATCCTGGGAATAAAAATTTGTGAAAATTAAGAAGAAGGAAATAATTAATAATCGTTGCATAATAACTCCGGCTAAATATTTTATTTGAATATAAGTTAGATAATAAATTAGTCGGACGATTGCAAAAGACTTTTTATTAATTATGAATAGTACATCCGGATGGTAAAATTAAAACTGTAGTGCAAACCCTACTCCGTAACTTCTGGGATTTATTTGAGGAAAAACATTTAAACTAAATCTTTGTTCTTCCGGCGAATTGTTTTCATGTAATTTCACAATTTTTAATCCTATAAAAGTACCTAATGCTGCACCTAATATTGTATCCGATAACCAATGATCATCGGAATATATCCGTTGATAAGCTGTTAACGATGCCATTGAATAAAGAGCAAATGAAACATAAGGGTTATTTATTCTTTGTGATAATACTGTTGCAATTGAAAAAGCGATTGATGTATGCCCGGAAGGAAGTGAATTATCTTCGGATTCAAATTCGAACTCAAACGGATCAATATCTGTATTGGGTGAACCGGTAAATGGTCTTGCCCTGCCTAATGTAATTTTTAATAATTGAGTTAATAACCCGGTACAAATCATTGTTTCCGCTAAAATTTGTCCCGTTTCTTTAATGTAGTCATCGGAAATAAAATACCCGGTTGTATACAATAGGCCGCTCAGTATCGAAGCATAAACAGGTCTTCCAAATTTTTCTCCGTAATAGGTAATATCGTCAAAACTTTTACTTTGTATTTTTGATACATCGGTTCTAATTTTATTATCGACGCTAAATGCAGCACCTGTCATAGTAAGAACTATCCCGGCCATTATCATGTCGTTATTATCAAAATGAAGAGGACTCTGTAATAAATTTAAACTAATGTTGAATGATTCCAATGCATCATTTTTAATTGTATTTGAAAAAGAAGAATTTTTATAGTTTTTGTAAGAATCAAAATTTTGTTGAGGGAATATTAAAGTACAACAAATCAAAAAAAGTATATAACCACGTAAAAACACCAGACCTCCATAATAATGTTCTAGCAATAAAATGACTAAAAATCTAAAACTCCCAGTTGATTCCAATTACCGGGGTTATGCCAAACCAGTTTTTATCATCCCTTGAATATATATATCCGCCATTTCCATCAGGAACTAAATTCTCTTCATTGTTTCTTACATCCAGGTCATATTTTCGCAAATTTTCGCGATTATATAAATTAATAATGTGCAAATAAGTTGAAATTTTGCCGAATGCAACTACGAAGTGATAATTTATTCTCAAATCCAAACGATGATAATCAGGATAAGTTTTACCTTTAAAAGTTGTGTGTTTAGGATAAAAATGAAGTTCACCGCTATTTAGTTCTGTAAATTCATAATCATAAATTGTTAACGGCCACCCGCTCCAATATTGCCATGAAAAATTTAAAACCCAACTATCGGAAAGTTTGAAATTTATATCTGCATAAATTGTATGATTTTGATTATTTACTCTCGGTAACCAGCCCAATTGTTCTTGAAGAAGACCGTCGAATTCAATATTTTGAATATTTTCCTCGGATTTTGAATAAGAATAACTAAACCACCAAGATAAATATTTTCCAATATCATATTTTAAAAATATTTCTATTCCCCTGGATCTTGCTTCGTTAATATTCATCTTTACTACATCATTTCTCACTTCGGGAAAAACTTCCCATTGATCCCGCAGATTTTGATAATTCACGGTAGGCAGAGATATATCTTTATAATATCCCTCAACTTTTAAATTAAGTCCGTTTGAAAATGTATGTTCAATTCCAAGTACGTAATGTTTTGACAATTCAGACTTTCTAAATTTTTCACTGCCGAAGTTTATTTCCAGGTTGTTTATAAATTGACTCTGATAGTAATATCCGAAAGCAGTTCGTAAAAATGTTCTGTTTGAAAATGCATAAGCTAGCCCCAAACGAGGGCTCCAGTTGTTTTCATTTGTATAGGATGTATAATCAAACCTAATTCCGGGTTCAATAAATAATTTTGGTAAAGCAAGAATACTTGAAGAAAAGTATATCCCAATTTGATTACCATCCGGTTTTTGTTCGAACTCTCTGTTTTCAAAATAATCTTCTACAAATCCCGAATTATTTACCCGTACGTCAGTCAGAGACAAAGAGTAATTATAATCTGAGTATAATTGTCTGAAATCAACACCGCCTTTGAGCATTACCTGTTTTTGTACTTTCCAATTCCAGTCTTGCTTTATACCCCAAAATTTTAGCTCACGTTTATCCGATAATCTGAATTTTACTTTATCTGAAAATCCAACTTTAAAAGCGCTCCCTTTTCTATTATGAGTAATATATCCACCGTATAATATGCTTTTAGAGAAGAGCAAAGAATTATATACGGATTCCAAAGTAATCCAGCTGTAAGAATTATTATACCAGGTATCATGAATATCGTAATCTACTTCACCTGTTACTACATCGCGAACTTCCGTTTTATCTCCGGCTTGAAGGGCATGAATAGAGAAAGTGTGTTTTTCATTAATTTTATATTTCACTTTTGCCAAAACATCATAATATATTGGGATGTTTTCAGTTTCATCTATTAGCTTAAAAGTTTGATCCAGCATACCCCGCCGCGCAGATATTAAATAAGATCCTTCTTCATTAGAAAACGTACCTTCGGTATAAAGGCGAGCATTCATAATACTTAAACCTATTGAGGAAAATCTTTTTTTATTAACCTCCTTTGTTTTCATCTTAAATACACCGCTTTGTTTTCTGCCGTATTCGGATGAAAATCCACCTGTAAGCAAATCAACTCCTTCAACAGCCTCAATGTCTACAATACTAAAAAGTCCTCCGGAAAAGTCTCTTTGGTGAAAAGGATCAAAAAGTTCCATTCCATCTAAGGTAATTAGAACTTCGTCTGTTTCTCCGCCTCTTATGGTAAATTTGGAGGAAAAATCATTTGAAGACACACCCGGCAATCTTGAAACCGCTCTTGTAATATCTTCAGAAAATGACATATTCTTAAAATCTTCTCTATCAAGTGTTTGTTTAGATAATGGTTCCGTTCCCATTATAGAAAATGTACCGGGAGTAATAACAATTTCGTTTAATGTTATTTCACGTTGCTCTAATTTAACTACCCCAATGTTTTTTGATTTTTCCGGGAATATTTCAAGATCTTCAATTTTTTTCGATGCATATCCAATCGATGAAACAAGAATAGAATACTTTCCTGATGATAGCTTATCAATTTTAAACTTTCCTTTTGAATCAGTTACGGTACCCCTATTTGTCCCAATTATAGCAACGTTTATCATAGATATTGGTTCGTTTGATTTTTCATCAATGACCGTACCTTCAATTGTACTTTTTTTTTCTATTATTTTTTCCTTAGAAGTATTTTTAGGGTATAAGATAATTTTGTCGCCAATTATTTTATAAAGAAGGGCTTTACTTGTGAGAAGTTCGTTTAAAATTGTTTCAATAGATTTTTGGATAAATTTAGTATTAATTATGTCATGCATCCCGGGAAGATTATTATTAAACGCGAATTGAATTTCAGAAACTTCTTGAAGTTTATATATAGCTTCATGAAGTTGAATGTTCGTAAATTCAATTGAAACTTTCCGCTTCAGTAAATCCTCTTGAGCAAGATTTGTATTTACCAAAGTGCAAATTATAAGTAATGAAATTATTACTTTCATTTTTTCTTTATAATAAATTGATTGTTTTCTATTACTGTTTTTAGAACACACGTTGTTTCAATAATCTCTATTACCTGCTTCAGGTCGGCACCATCAAATTTTGCTGTTAAATTACAATCGTATTTAAACGATTGATCGAGTATTAAACGATTATTGTAATAAGTATTTAAATCGGCAATTACATCCGTAATGGGAGTATTGTTAAATTCAAAAATACCGGTCATCCACGATAAATAATTTCTATAAGTAGTTTCTGAGCTGGTGAGTTTTTCATTTTCCAGTGTTGCCGATTGATTTGGATTCAGAACAATCTTTTCTTCCGTTTTTTGTGATTCCACAAGAACTTTTCCGGCTTTAACGGAAATATTTGTTTTGTTGGCTGCGGAATTAATGTTAAAAGAAGTTCCTAATACTGTTATTGTAAGATTATCGGTGTAAACGATAAAAGGATGGTTTTTGTTTTCCGATACTTTGAAAAATGCTTTTCCCTCCAAATAGACTTCTCTAGTATTTTTTACGAACTCTTCGGAATAAGATAAGGATGAATTTCTACTTATCCAGATTTCAGTTCCATCAATTAATTCTATTTGTTTTGAACCTTTGGATTCATTCTCGACTAAAATTTCATCTGAGAAAATAAACCCATTGTAAAAATAAATTATGGAAATAGCCGTAATTAATAAAAAAGCGATTGCCGCTGCGATATTGTGAATTTTCTTATAACGCGGAATAATATTTTTGGGTTTATTCTCAATCTTTCTTTTAAATTCATTCCAAGCTTTTGCCGAATCAAACTCATGAATTTCAATACCATCTTTATTCCAGAGTTCGGAAAGCATCTTAAATTCAACCGGATTATTACTTTTGAATTCGAAAACAGCCTTTTTTTCAATTATTGTCGTTTCGCCTAAGAAATGTTTTGCCAGAATATTATAAATATCATCCATGTTCTAAAATCCTAATAGTCTTTTATAACATGTCGTAAAAAATGAAGAGTACCCCTATTCTGCAAAATATTATAGGGATATTATAAGTGAAAGGAATCCATGTTCTTTTAATAGATTTCTCATTTGTTTTAGAGCTCTGCCCATTTGAGATTCAACAGTTTTTATAGAGATATTGAGTTCTTCAGCTATTTGTTTATAAGTTTTCTTGGATTTACGACTCAATAAAAATACTTCTCTTGTTTTTGGAGGGAGTTTTGCGGCAAAATAGGCTAGTAACGGTTCGATGTCACTTTCAGAAAATTCGAGTCCTGAATCCAACTTGTTATCATGTATGTCAATTAATTGGATTTGCTGAGTTTTATTTTTTCTTCTTAGATAATCTATTGATTTAAATTTTACGCTTCTTAATAAATATCTTTCTATTTTTCCGATCTTATTAAACTCCGGAGATTCCCAAAATTTAATAAACAAACTCTGTACTATATCTTCTGCTTCTTCTTTATTTCCGGTAATCTTAAAGGCATAGTTACAAAGGGGAGAATAAAATTCTTCAAAAATCTTTTTAAACCAATCAATTTTATTGATCACATAACTTCCTGGTTTATATTAGAAATCTAATTTTACTGAAAGTCCTATGCTATTATAAAAATCAAATTTTGGATAAAATGAAACCTTAAATTTATTCTCAGATTTATTTGTTGTTATTTTTTTTCTTCCGTTTTCCACAATAATTTTTCCAAATAAATAGCCAATTCCCAAAGCGAGAGGATAATCGCTAATCCAATGAACACCGTTATTAATCATTTGAAAACTCAGTAGAGTCATTAAGCCATAACCAACCGGTCTTATCCATTTATATTCTTCATAATTACTTGCTATCACGGTTAATGTCATCATTGCCGTTGCCAAATGCCCTGAAGGATATGCATCATATTTAGGAACTTCCTTATGATAATCAATTTGATCGGGAAAAAATCGCCAAATTCCCGCATCCTGTGTTGCTCTGCTTGGGGTTTCTCTTCCAGTAATATGTTTAAGAAATTGAGTTGTTATGCCAACCGTTAACATTCCCTGAGCAATTTGAGATGCTGTTTGAAGAGCTCTATTATCGGAATTAATTAACCCTGCAGTTAGAAATGAAAGACCCAATCCAATATGAGTCCAACCATCGCCAATAAAATACATAGCTGAACCCCAATCCGAAGGACCTCTGAAAAGGGGATATCCCGCTACCGATAAATAAGTTGTAGTTTCATCACCATTCCCAATTCCCCATTTCCTGCCTAGCTCGGCTGTTTTATCATAAATTGGTTGATCGTAAATAATCATTAATGCTGTTGAAGTGCCAATTGCAACATTTGCTAAAGTATATTCTGAATTAAACATGTTGCTGCCAAATTCAACAAATGTATTTGGAGCTTTTAAAATGAAATCGAATGTATTCGGTTTTGAATAAGAATATTTTTCACCATCAACTTCAAATATTTGCGTTTGTGAATTGATTGTGAGGCAGCAGAGAAAGAAAAAACAGTAGTATAGTAGATATTTCATGGGTCTAAAATTATAAATTACTTAATGGATTGTAAATTGTCGATAATTATGATTTAGTGTTTAATATGTAATAAATATTTTCTTCTTTACTTCAGAACAATTTGAAAATAATGTCGAATTAAAAATATACGATATATTGGGTAAAGAAATTAAGACATTAATAGATGAAAAACTTCCGATTGTTTCACGAAAATTATAATTTCTCTGGTATTAGATAATTTCAAATTTATTCTTGTAACAATTTATACTATATTAAAATTTAGTTTTTAATAACACATTTGGAGATTCTTAATGAAGTTGGGCGTTTTATTATTCCTGCTCTTTTTTGCAAACTTAACTGAAGCCTTTAATGAAGAGAAAGATACTTTACTCTATGCGAAGGCTGTAGAACTTAGCAAAAAGTTTATGATTGTTGATACTCATATTGATATTCCATACAGGTTAAAGAATAAATGGGAAGATATTTCAAAGAAAACTGAAAGGGGACATTTTGATTACCCTAGAGCTGTAGATGGGGGATTAAATGCTGCATTTATGTCAATATATATTCCTCCCCGATATGAGGAAAGTGGCGGATCAGTTGAATTTGCAGACAGCCTTATTGATCTAGTTGAACATTTTTCAAATAATTATCCTCAAAAATTTGCTATTGCCAAATCTACAAAAGATGTTTCCCAGCATTTTAATAATGGTATTATTTCTTTTCCAATGGGAATGGAAAATGGAACCCCGATTGAAAGTAGTTTTGAAAATTTAAAACATTTTTATGATAGGGGAATAAGGTATATAACACTTGCTCACGGCAAAGCGAATCACATATGTGATTCTTCTTATGATCCGAATAAAAAATGGAACGGACTAAGCCCATTTGGAAAATCATTAATTGCTGAGATGAATAGGTTGGGTTTAATGATTGATATTTCTCATGTTTCCGATAGTACATTTTATCAAGTAATAAATTTAACCAAAGCACCGGTAATAGCTTCTCATTCATCGTGTAGATATTTTACTCCGGGGTTTGAAAGAAATATGAATGACGATATGATTAAAAAGTTGGCAAAAAATGATGGTGTAATTCAAATTACTTTTGGTTCATATTTTATTAGCAAGAATTACAATGCAGAAATGGTATTAATGAATAATTATCTTGAAGAGCACAATATCAAAAGATGGAGTAATGAAGGGAAAGAATATTATAATAAGTATGTAAAAGAGCATGATGTGAATTTCGGTACTATAAAAGATCTGATTAACCATATTGATCACGTAAAAAATTTGGTTGGGATTGATCATGTTGGTTTAGGATCGGACTTTGACGGTGTTGGAGCTCTTCCGGCAGGAATTAAGGATGTGTCATCATTTCCGAATATTATTTATGAATTATTAAAAAGAGGGTATAAAGAAAAAGATATTCAAAAAATTTGTTCAGGAAACATTTTAAGAGTTTGGAAAAAAGTTGAAGATATTGCTGCAAAAAATAAATAAAAAATTAGAAGGGTTATTTTGTTTTTGTAAATAACCCCTCTTACTATTTTTATTTGCTGTAATCATATTTCCAAGTTTTTTTGATTATTAAACTATTCTAAATTTTAGTTGTTCTGTAAACTTTGGTTATAAAACATTGCACATAATCTTCTTACCCTTTCACTATCATCATACTTTGCTCTTTGTTTTACGGCAAATAAAGCTTGTTCACTATTAATTTTAGACAATGCAACTGCAGCACTAATTCTTTCTTCTTCAGTTTCGCCACTTTTTAATATTTTCATTAATGGAATAACCGATTTGCTCGTTCCATAAGTACCAAGATAATAAGCTGCACTTGTCTTTAATCCTAAATTGTCCGATTGAAGACCTACTAATAGATTATTTTCTACTTCAGCTGAAGTTGTGTTTGTGCCCGCCAATACTGCACTTGATAATAATAGCATTAATGCGAACAACATCATCTTGTTTAGCTTTTTCATGATGTTTCTCCTTCGTGTTTGGTTAATCATTTTTTTAATTCACCCTTTATGACGGACGTGTTTCTAGAAAGTTTCGAGATTTGTGAGAAAAATTTTAAAAGAGAATCTTTCTATTAAGTAGTAATGAGTTAATATTAAGAGGCTGGTTTGAGAAGGGTTTTACAAATTACTCATCTGTAAAACCCCATAAAAATTAAACTTATGATTTATCTTTTTCTTCCCCGCCATCATGATCTTGCATCATTGCTTCCCAGGGATTGAAATCAGTATTCCATGTATCTGCCTTCATTAAGAGAGAGCCGTCTTTCTGTATCTCAAATAAAGTCAAATATTTTCCTTGGTCTTTTATTTCACCACCAGGTGCATCGGGCATTTCCATTGTGAGGCTGTAAGTTCCAATGTCAACAACGAACATTCCACTAACCCAAACATCTGTTGAAGTTATTTTAAACGTTTTCATATTCATTGGATGTTCTTTTTGTTTTTCAGTTTGTTCTTTAAGTGCATCCATTCCCTTAATCATCGGTTGGTAACTAGGTAATGAAATAGCATCCTCTGTATAGAATTTAAGCGGACCATCATGGTCATTTTCTAAAATTGCTTTGGAAAGCTGGTCGTTTATAGAATTTACTTCAGCTTTTAGTTTTTCAACATCATGATGTTTTTCACATCCCATTAAAAGAACTACTGAAAGAGCAATTAAAAGTAGCATGATTTTTTTAAAATCTTGCATGGGGGACCTCCATATTTATTATTTGAATTATGATTTGAGAAGAGACAGTAATGCAAAATATGCAAGAATTTTATTCAAAGCAAATCTTTTATGTTTATAAAATTAATCGGTTAAGAAGGGGTTTTTATCGATTGTCCAATAACAAAACAAACTCACCTTTAAGATTATTCTTTTCTACTTCCTTTAATATCCTTGCCGTTGTATTTCTAAATATTATTTCTTCGGGCATAGTGAGTTTATAGGCCAATACAATTCTTTGATCCGGTCCGAAATGTCGAATTATATCGCTGAGTATTCTTTTAATACGATAGGGAGTTTCCATAAGGACAATTAATTCTTTAACTTTTTTTAGTCTATTTAATTCTTGTCTCCTTATATCCTTTTTGGGTGAAAGCCATCCATAGTGGTAAAATTTTTCTATATCCAAGCCGGAAGAAACTAAAGTTGGTAGTAATGAATTTGCACCGGGGAGGGGAATTATTTTAATATTATATGATATACAATAATCAACTAAATTATATCCCGGATCCGAAAAAAGCGGGGTCCCGGCATCAGAAATAAGTGCAGCACTTTTATCCGATAAAATTCTATTTGCCAGATCTTGGGAAATCTCTTTTTGGTTATGTTCGTTTAGTGAAACTAGTTCTTTTTTTATTCCAAAATGTGCAAGTAAACGATTAGCAGGTTTTAATTCTTCACAAATAATAAAGTCAACTTCTTTTAATATTTTTATTGATCTTAGTGTAATATCATCATAATTACCAATTGGTGTTGGGACTATGTATAAGATTGGTTGCATATTTCTTAATACGTCTAAATAACTTAATATGGAAAATTAAAATAAATAATATATTTTGTCCTATCGAAGGAGTTGGGTTTAATGACTGAGATATCTCCAAACTTAAAGATTTCTCACCTATCAAAAAAGTTTGGTTCGAAATGACAAAAATAGAAATTGGTAAATAATTCCGAGCAATTTCAAAGAAATTCCCGGAAACCAGGTTATTTTTTATTACTTAAAAATATTACTTATTAAGCAATTCTTTTATTTTGCTTGATAGTTCATCTAATTTAACATTAATTCTTTCACCGGAAGCACGGACTTTTAATTCCACTTGATTTTCTTTCAAACCCCTTTCGCCTACAATTACTTGGATCGGCATACCGAGTAAATCTGCATCACTAAATTTGAAACCGGCCTGCACATTGGTTCTATCATCAAATAAAACTTCTAAGCCGTTATCTGCTAATTCCGAATTAATTTTTTCACTTGCTTCTACCACAGCTTCCTTTTTCATATTTAAACCAATCAAGTGGACATCAAATGGAGCAAGGGGTTCCTTCCAGACAATTCCGTTTTCATCATTATTCTGTTCAATGTAGCACGCAAGTACTCTGTCCAATCCAATTCCATAACTACCCATTATTATCGGATTTTCTTTCCCATTTTCATCGAGAAACATTGCGCCTAATCCTTCTGAATATTTTGTCCCCAACTTGAAAATGTGTCCTAATTCAATTGCCTTAAAAACCTCAATAGGCTTACTGCAATTCGGACAGGGTTCACCTGATTCAACACTTCTTAAATCAAAATACTCTATTGAAGGGACATCACGTTTTAAATCTATTCCACCGATGTGATAATCATTTTTATTTGCACCGCTGTATAATTCATTTCCTTCTTTAAGCCTTAAGTCAGCAATTATTCTATGTTTAAAATTTATTGGGCCGATAGAACCTGCATCCGCACCGCTAATTTCTTTTAGTTCCTCCGGTTGTCCTGATCTGACTTCACCACCTAATACTGTTTCAAGTTTTGTTTCATTTACTTCGTCATTACCCAACATAAGTACTAGGACAGGATTTCCTTCGTGAATATAAATTCTTGATTTTGCCGTTTCACGTTCATTGATTTTTAAAAATTCACATAATTCATTAATTGATTTTACATCCGGTGTACTAATTTCATAATTCTCGCTACTTGTGTCTTTTCTGCTTATGGGATCAATTGTAGATCTTGATACTTCTGCATTAGCAGCATATCCGCATTCTTTACAGTAAGCAACCATATCTTCACCGGCATCGGACTTAACCATAAACTCTTCCGATTTACTTCCGCCCATTGCACCGCTAGCAGCACCTACAACAAAATAATCTATGCCGCATCTATCAAATATTTTCCTATATGCTTTGTCATGCAAGCCGTACGCTACATCTAAGTCTTCTGGAGATGAATCAAATGTGTACGCATCTTTCATTAAAAATTGTCTGCCTCTAATAATACCGCTTCTTGGGCGTGCTTCGTTTCTAAATTTTGTTTGGATTTGATACCATATTTGTGGCATATCTTTATATGATTTAATTACTCCTTTTGCATGGTAGGTCATAATTTCTTCATGTGTAGGAGCTAAAACATATTCTCTGTTTTTGATATGAAACAGGGTATCGCCAAAAGCCTCCACTCTATTTGTCGCTTCCCATAATTCCTTTGGATTAAGTGCCGGTAAATGAAATTCTTGTCCGCCAATAGCATTCATTTCTTCACGAATAATTTCAGTAATTTTTTTCATAACTTTATAGCCCAATGGGAGGAATGAATAAATTCCTGCCGATAACATTCTAACCATACCGCTGCGGACCAATAGAATATGACTTTTAATTACTGCGTCGCTAGGAACTTCTTTCAACGTTGGAATGAATGCTTTACTTAATCTCATAACCTTCACAATTTGTTAATAAATAAGCTTCAAAAATACTAAATGAAAGAAGGAATTAAAACAGGTAAGTTAGGTATTATTTGGTATGTTCCGACTGCAAGAATTATTGAAAATAAATATTTGTGTGCTGAAATGGAATAAGAGCACTAATTATACCGGGAATATATAATTCTTTTCGGTTCATTTTACCATTGGTAAAATAAGCAATGGCACCTCCTCTTTGTTTTGTGTTCTCTTCTTTCATTATTTCATCCATAACATGACCAAGCTCTTTACCTTCTAATAATTGCTTTGTAACAACTTCCGGAAGTTCAAAATGAGCAGAAGTACCGAAAGAAGTTTTACCTTCTTTATTGATTATACACATACAGCCAAAAGCAAACCATTTATCAAAGGTATTTTGAATACCTCCTTCGATTCCGACAAAATAATCAGCATTTAATGATTTTTCATTATCTATTTTTTTCAATTCCAAAGCTCTATTTTGAGCTCCAATATACGTGTCGCTATTTATCGGCTGATCAGGAACATTAGAATCAACAGATATTCCAATTACTTCTACAGAATTGTTATACATTAAAAATGTTTCTTCTACCGCGTTTAGTTTTACCGGATTTTTAGATCCCACTAAAATTTTCATACTTTAGTTTCCATATAATAATTTTAACATTTGCGGAACATGTTTAGCCCAAGCTGCTTCGTTATGTTCGGCAGTTGAATCTATATTTACTATTAAATCTTTATTTAATACGAAACCTTTTTCTTGAAGAATATTTACCATTAAATCTACCCCAGGCTGTAGTTCTTTTTCTAAACCAATTCCACCATTATCAATATAAATTGTTAAATCTTTTTTGAGTCCTTTGTATTCTTTAATAACTTTAGTGTAATCAAAGTTATCATACTTAAAAGCCGGAGAAAAACAAGCAGCTTTGGAAAAGATATTCGAATAATTCCACGCCAACATGAAGGAAACAAGTCCACCGGATGAAGAACCTCCAACAGCTGTATTCATTCTGTCCGGCAAGGTACGATAAGTACTATCAATAAATGACTTAAGCTTGGTTACAACAAATTGCATATAACTTACCCCTTTTTTTGTCGGGGAATATTCTACAGACCTATCTTTAGTACTAAATATTCCAACAACTATCATTGGTCTAATTAGTTCATTTCTTATTAAACTATCAGCTGTTTCATCTATCTGCCAATCAATTTTTGTAAAAGAAATTTGCGGATCAAATAAGTTTTGACCATCGTGCATATATAGAACAGGATATTTATGATCTTTATTTTCTTCATATCCGGGTGGGAGCCAAACGGCAATATCTCTCGATTCGAGTCCTTCGTATTGCATATTTTTATGATATTCAACATTACCGGTTATTTGACCTTCAAATTGGATCTTTGTTGTCCCATCATTCCAAAAATAAATACTAAATGATAATATTGTATCTTGTGTAACAGTTAAGTTATGATTGCCTGGAATTTTTCTATTTTCATTCAAAGCTTCAGTTTCCCATGAACCCTTTGTGAATTTAAATTCTAGAGATGTATTTATTGGAAACTTAAATACTCCTTCCCAATAATTATCACTTTTATTTAACGGAACTTTATTAGCCTGCCACATACCAAATTGTTCATGACTTCCAACAATAAATATTATATCTGATTGAGTTACATATTCTGAGGATACTCTAATGGTAACCGTGCGGTTATTGGTCTGGGAAAAAATAATAATTGGGATTAATAGAATTACTAATAAATGATTTTTAGAATTCATCTTTATCTCAAAAAATTATTTTGTATAACCATTTTTTAATTGGGAAAATTCCATTACCCGTTCCGGGTACTTTGGTGCTGAAAATCCGTATTTTTCATATAATTCATGAGCGTCCCACGTTTTTAAAATCCAAGTTCTAAGTTCTTGAACTTCGGGAAAATTCATTATTACTTCCATCATCCATTTAGATAATCCAATACCTCTATACTTTTCTAAAATAAATACATCGGCTAAAAAAGCAAATGTGGAGTAATCGGTTACTAATCTTGCAAAGCCAATTTGTTTATTTTGTTTGAACAAACTAAAACATAACGAATTATCTAATGATTTTTTTACCAGCTCAACCGGGATATTTTTTGCCCAATACGAATTTGAAAGAAATTTATGAACAACATTTATTTGAATTTTTGACGGATCTGTAGAAAGTAAATACCCTTCCTTTTTATATTCATTGTACTTCATTTTTTAATTCCTGAAAAGCCCTATTTGCTTCCTCTAAAAATTTATTTACCAATAATCCGTCTTTTCTGCCGGAAGAATTTTCTATACCTGTATGAACATCAACACCATGCGGTTGAACATACATTATTGCATTATAAACATTTTCAGGATTTAATCCGCCAGCCAATATTACAGGTTTTGAACATTTTTTTACTATCTTTTTACTTATATCCCAGTTATGAGTTTTGCCGGTAGCACCGCTTGCGCCTGTAACCGGATCATAGGTATCGGTGATAAAAGCATCAACAAACGGTTCTAATTCATTAATGATATTTATTAAAGAGTTTTCATTTTCCCCGGTTATTACAAGACTTTTTATAATTGTTATATCCGGTCTTTCCGATTTTACTTTTTTAATAACATCTCGGTTTATCGGGCCATGCAGCTGAATTATTTGACTTTTTAAAGTATTACATAATTCGAAAATTTCTTCTGCAGATGAAGAGTAAGAAATAATTACTCCATATTGCGGTGGTTTAAGGTTAGTAATTATGTTGCCGGCTTCTTTTTCAGTAATATCTTCTTTGTTTACAGGAAGACGCAAAGGAAATCCTAAATATTTTATTCCACACTCAAGCAGTAAATTAGCTTCAGTTTTATCAATAATTCCGGCTACTTGTATAAAATTATCAAATGAAACTTTGTACATTAATCGCTTTCACCACAATCAATAAATGGAACGCAGGGTTTATCGCCAAGAACTTCCTTTAATAAATTAAAGTTTTGATCAAGGGCTTTTATTTTTATTTTTTCGTCAATGTATTCATATGTTAAAACAGGTGAGAGGAAATTTATTTTTGCAATATTTCCGGAATTATCTCTTGGCACTTTTAAAAATTTTGATTCCGCATCTCTATAAATTTCCATTCTTACTCTTCCAAGGTTATCATAAATATATTCTACAGACCAATAACCAAAAATTTCATCTTCAGAATTTTTTCCATCTTTATCAAAGTACTTTAAGTATTTAACTTTGTTATCTGAATTGTATTCAAATTTTGTAATTGCGGCAACGGATAGATTATCAGATAATTCCCCAAGGTTGTTATATCTTTCGATTTTTGTAACTCTGTCGTCTTTATAATAAACAGTTTCAAATGCTCTATTTGCTGTATTTTCTTTAGTAACATTTTTTTCTGTGATAACATATATCCCATTCCCTGGCTCAATTAAATTATACTTAATTGATTCTGTAACTTTTGTTTCGTTTTTAGATTCAGGTTGACATCCGCAAATAACAAATGCAACAAACAGTGTAATTAAAATATTTTTTATCATAAATATCTTTCCTTAAGAACTTTTAAATGATGTTTGGTGTGCCCTGCAAGAATAAAGGGGATTGTTCTAGTTGTAAAAGTTTTTCCTCCTGTATTGCCTTCTTCGAGCCAGTCTATTTCAGAAAATGAACGAAACAATAATAAATTAGACTCTCTAACTAATGAATAATGTTTTATAAAAAGCTCCGATTCAATTTTATGGAAACATCCGGTATTTACATAGTTGTCATGATCGTACATAGAAAGATTTGCTTTATCTTTTCGTGCATAGGTTAATGCCCGGTACCCCATAATGATTTCAGAATCAAGTAAGTGTCCTAATAATTCTTTAACACTCCACTTACCTTCTTCATATTTATATATCATTTTTTCTTCATTAAAATTCTTATATAAACTCACTACTTCACTTGTCTGATTCTGCAAGTATTTTAATATTTCAGTATCAGGTAAAGACTCTATGTAAAATTGATAGTATTCCGGGTATTCTTCCGTTTTAGGTTTAATTAACATTTAATTACTCATTTATTTGGATTTCTTAAAATAATATTATTTTGTAAATTATTATGTTATAAAGCTAGCAAAGAATAAAGATAAAAGATAATAATCTTTAAGGGATAGAAATATGAAATTAGGCAGAAGATCTTTTTTAAAAAGCAGTTCGCTAATAATGGGAAGTATGGCAATAGGCCATGATGATGTTTTTTCTAAAATTCTAAATACACCTGTCGACCTTAAAAAATTAAGAGATACTGTTGGCATTTATAATGAAAAAGGTGGTACAATTGGTTATTACATAAATGATGGAATGGTTGTGGTAATTGATTCACAATTTCCAGAGAGTGTTAAAAATTTTATTAAAGAGTTAGATATTCAAGAACACAAGAATATTGATTATTTATTTAATACTCATCATCATGGTGATCATACTTCCGGCAACACTGTATTGGCAAATTATACCAGTAGTATTATTGCTCATGTTAATTGTCCAAGGCTGCAGATTAAAAGAAATAATGCCCGTGGTGAAAATGAAAAGATTGTAACAGCTAATCTAACCTTTGATAACAAATTTGAGTTAAAACTTCCTAATGAAAAAATATCAGCAATTCATTTTGGTCAGGCACACACTGGTGGCGATATTGTTATTCATTTTGAAAACACAAACATTGCTCATTTAGGAGATTTGGTTTTTAACAATGTATTCCCATACATTGATAATACAGCAGAATGCTCGGTGAGCGGTTGGATAAAATCACTAGATAATATTATAAAACACTTCGACAAGGACACTTCATTTATTTTTGGACATGCTAATAATACAGAAAATGTATCTGGAGATATTAATGATATAATAAAACAGAGAAATTATCTGGAAGCTCTTTATAATTATGTGTTAAAGCAATCAAAAGAAAATAAATCTAAAGAAGAAATTGCAGCAAGTACAAAGATTCCAGGATTCGAAAACATTATAGAATCATGGGAAGGAGCATGGAAGATGAATCTGGAAGCAACATTTGAACAATTGTAAAACATAACAATCTTAAAACTATTCATTGGAGAAAAAATGATAAATAAAATAATGAGCAATACCATTTCACTATCTTTAATTTTTTTACTATGTCTCTCTGTTACCTCTTTTGCACAAGATAAAAAAGTTAGGAAAAGTCTAAAAGCAAAAGTAACTCAAACAATAGGATTAGATACGGAAATCGGTTTCGAATTTAGCCGCCCTGGAGTAAAAGATAGAAAAATTTGGGGTGAGTTAGTTCCATTTGGTTTAACACCTGGAAATAAATATTCAGATAACAAACCATTTCCTTGGAGAGCCGGTGCAAACGAAAACACAACAATTGAATTAAGCAAAGATGTTTTAGTAGAAGGTAAAAAATTGCCTGCCGGGAAATATGGATTGCATACTATACCCGGAGAAAAAGAGTGGGTAATTATTTTTAGTAAAAATAATTCTTTATGGGGAAGTTATAAATATAATGAGGAAGAAGATGCATTAAGAATTAAGGTAAACTCTTCTTCAGCTAACCATGAAGAGTGGTTAAATTTTGGATTTTCTGACTTAGCGGGATCATCTGCAATTGCTTACTTACATTGGTCAAAATTAAAAGTTCCTTTCAAAATAGAAACTGCAAATTAATTCTTGTTCATGTTTTTTAGAGTGGCTTTTCCTAATGCCACTCTTAAGTTTATTGATTAAGAAAACATATTCAGACATCAACACTTTTTAAAATTCCTAAAATTGCCTATTAAATAAGGGCAAAATAGCTATTATTTAACAGTTACATAATATCCTATTTGACCTAGATCATATTAAATCCAAGATAAAAGCCGTAAATTATTCTACTTGCTAAATGGTGGTGTAGCGGATATTCCTATATGGCTAAAATTATTTCTGTGGTTCTTCCAAAGGGTGGGGTGGGGAAAACCACTAGTTCGGTAAATCTTGCATATTTTTTTGCAAAAAAAAATTATAAGACACTTATTGTTGATCTTGATCCGACAGCTTCGTGTTCTTTGTCTTTTGGCTTTAATAAGGAAAATATTTTTGGAGATATTTTTGATGTTTTTAGTTATTCAAAATCCATAGAAAAAGTTATTCATCCAACTGGGATAGATAATTTAGATTGTATACCGCAAATAAAATTGAATTCAGTTGAAGAGGGGAGGCAGCAAAAATTAATAACTAATGAGCAATTACTTAGGAATGTAATAAAATCTATTTCCCCGCGATATAGATTTATCATTTTTGATTGCCCCCCATATTTATTCGGCCCTACAAATCTTGCACTAATTGCTTCCGATTCTGTTTTAATACCGATTCGTACCGATGAATATTCTCTTGAAGCTGTTGATGATTTATTAAAAAGAATTGAATTTATTAATAGAAGACATAATCAGAAATTAATGATAGAGGGAATTTTTATTACCTCTTATGAAAGAAATATTAAGGCCTCATTTAAAATTAAGACTAAACTTTTTGAAATGAATTCTACAATAATGCTTAATAAATCTATTCCCAAAGATGCGAACATGATGAATGTTACATTCAATAGAATGCCTCTTGGATTGGTTAATCCTAAATCAAGAGCTGCATTAGCATATCAGGAATTGGCTGAAGAGATAATTAATAGGTCGAATCTAATCCTGTAAACTATATCCTAGAGTAATTTTTATAAATATTTCAATTAATGAATTGTTGAGACCCTGCATTTTTCTATTTTAACATTTTTTTTAACTTATCTATTTCATCTCTTAAAGATGCTGCTCTTTCAAATTCCAAATCTTTTGCAGCATTTAACATTTCTTCTTCAAGCTGACTTATTAAATCCTTTTTTTGATCATTTGTCATATATCTTAGCACAGGTTCCGCCACTTTTGTAAAGGCGGCTTCCTGGCCTGGTTCTTTTTTTCTTAATTCGGCTATTGAAGTTGAATTTAGAATTTCGTCTCTGCTCTTTAAAATTGTTTTCGGAGTAATATTATGTTCATTATTATATTCCATTTGCAATTTTCTTCGTCGATTAGTTTCCTTTATAGTTTTAGCCATTGATTTAGTAATAACATCTGCATACATAATAACTAACCCATTTGCATTTCTTGCTGTCCGTCCGGCTGTTTGCATTAACGATCGTTCACTTCTCAAAAACCCTTCTTTATCAGCATCAATTATTGCCACAAGAGAAACTTCAGGTAAATCCAAACCTTCTCTTAATAAGTTTACTCCAACTAATACGTCAAAGTCACCTATTCTTAAATCGCGAATAATTTCTACTCTTTCCAGAGCATCAATATCACTATGTATATATCGTACCAAAATATTTAATTTATCCAAATAGTCGGTAAGATCCTCAGCCATTTTTTTAGTTAGTGTTGTAACTAACACTCGTTCTTTTTTTATGGCTCTTTTTCTGATTTCTCCAATTAAATCGTCAATTTGACCCTTTATAGGTCTAATTTGAATTTCCGGATCTAATAAACCTGTAGGTCGGATTATTTGTTCGACATATGCACCACCGGTTTTTGTTAACTCAAAGTCAGCAGGAGTAGCGCTAGCATAAATTACTTGATTAGTTAAATTCTCATATTCTTCAAATTTTAACGGACGGTTATCTAGAGCTGAAGGAAGTCTAAATCCATGCTCAACCAGGGTTTCTTTTCTTGATCTATCGCCTAAGTACATACCTCTAATTTGTGGAATAGTTACATGTGATTCATCGATAATAAGAAGATAGTCTTTAGGGAAATAATCGAATAAACATGATGGCCGCGATCCGGGCGGACGTGCATCCATATGTCGTGAATAATTTTCCACACCGGCACAATAACCAATTTCCCTCATCATCTCAATATCATAACGCGTTCTTTGCTCAATTCTTTGTGCTTCCAAATATTTTTCTTCCGACCAATAATATTCCAATCTTTCTTTTAGTTCATCTTGAATTGTTTTAATAGCATTAGTTACCTGACTTTTTGTTGTAACAAAATATTTAGCCGGATAAACCGGTATTGAATCAACTTCACTAATAAAATCTCCGGTAATCGCATCAATCAAAGAAATTTTTTCTATTTCATCATCCCAAAATTCAATTCTTATTGCTTCTTCATACTGATATGCGGGAATAATTTCAACTACATCTCCACGTGCTCTAAATGTTCCTCTTGTAAATTCAACATCATTTCTAACATAGTAGATATCAATTAAAGATCTTAATAATTTTTTCCTCTCAATTATTTGTCCCTTTTTCAGAAAAACAATTTGTTGGGCATATTGGTCTGGTGCGCCAATTCCATAAATGCAACTTACACTCGCAATTATAATCACATCATTTCTGCCCTCAATTAAAGAAGTTGTGGTTCTAAGACGAAGGCGGTCAATTTCTTCATTTACTGAAAAATCTTTTTCAATATATAAATCCCTTTTTACAACGTAGGCTTCAGGTTGATAATAATCATAATAACTAATAAAAAATTCTACGGGATTATTCGGAAAAAATGATTTAAATTCCGAATATAGTTGTGCAGCTAACGTTTTATTATGTGATATAATTAAAGTTGGCTTATTTACATTGGCAATAACATTGGATATTGTAAATGTTTTTCCGCTGCCTGTTACACCGAGTAAAACTTGATGCTTTTCATTTGCTAATACTCCATCTGTAAGTTGTTTTATAGCTTCGGGTTGATCACCGGAAGGTTTATAATTAGAGATAAGTTCAAAATTGTTCATAAAAACTTCCAGTAGAATTATATAAAAAATACGTATTATTTTTAAAATGTGTTGGTGTACAAATTAGGATATTATAACCTAAATTAATACACTCATATTTCGATAGTTACTTTATTACAGTAATATATTAAAAACTATCTGAATAAAATTAATATTTATATTTATCAATTCTGAAATAAACAATATTGCAAAAGGTATTATTATTTTTTAACTTTAATCCATTCTAAATTATTTAACAGTTTTAATAGTGTTTTATTTGCTGGGATATTTTTTGTTGGATAGATTTTTAGTAAAATATTATCGGAGTATATATTACATATAGGTTTTGTTATTAAGTTTGTTGGTCTTTATTAAAGAATGCTAGGATAAATAGCTAAGCTATTGTGCATGATATATAGTAAGGCCTAATAATAAAATATACGAACCAAGAAGTAAAAAAAATATTGGCAAAATGAATTTACTGTGGGGGGAAATTCAGTGAGCAGATTGAGAATTTAGCAAATTCAATGAGTCAAAAAATGAATTTTAGATTTTAACTTCCCCGGTTAAATGAACTAACTCAATCGTTCAATACATACCAATACATTTACTATTATACTTAATAATATAAAGTAAATGCGCGTATTTTATTCAAACATTAATTAAATGTTTGGATTGATTTTCTAGTCCTGCCTAATTTCTTTTTTAAAGCCATACTTATACCATTATTGTAAATATCGTTAATCTATATTTTAAGAATATTAAATCATAAGATATTTTATACAATATAAATTGTTGTCTTTTAAAGTTTTTGCTGAAATACATTGAGGTAACAAAAATAGTTTAAATAACATTAATTCATTTAGTAGCATTATAAAATAAGAAGGCAATCAAAATGAAAAAAATTTTATTAATTGATGATGATTCATTAATAAGGTCAAAGATTAGAAAGTTACTAGAAAAAAATAATTATGAGGTATTTACTGCAGAAAATGGAAAGGAAGGAATTCAGCTGGCTTTTGAGATTATTCCCGATTTAATTATTTCGGATATTATAATGCCGAAAGTTGATGGTTACTCAGTTAAGAAAGAGTTGGATTCGAATAAAAACACTAATGGGATACCATTTATTTTTTTCACGGCAAAAGCAGGAATAAATGATTTCCGACTGGGTATGGATCTTGGTGCAGACGACTATTTAATAAAACCATATAATGAAAAAGATTTAATTCATGTAATAGAGACTAGATTAGAAAGGATAAGCCAGGTTAGTCAAAAAATAAATGGTAAGCTTGAAACCAATAAGAGGGAAAATAATAAATTCGATAAAAACGGCCGGCTTCTTATTAATGTAAATAATGTTCCGCAACTGATTAAGATTTCTGAAATAGTTTCCATTAGTGCTTTTGCAGAATACTCAAACGTATATTTGATAAGTGGTAAAAAGATAATTGTAAGAAAATTATTAAAGGAATGGGAACAAATTCTTCCTGAGAATACTTTTATTCGAATTCATCGTTCAACTATTATAAATTTTGAATTTATTGAAAAAATAGAAAAGTGGAATAGACGTTCTTACATAGTTTATATTCAAAATAACGAAAGTCCGCTTACTATTAGTGAAAGATATGTCTCGAAGTTAAAAACACATGTAGGTATTTTCGGTTAATAATGTTAAAAAAATAGCATCAATAATTCTTTTAAAAATAACCCACTGTCCCCCAACCTGTAAATCAAAATATACTAAGTACTTAAATTTTAGTTGCTATCTAGAGAATGTGTTAAAGACAATTAATTATAGAATTTTGATATTTCTGCTAAATCCGCTCTTATTTTAATATTTCCGCGCCTATTTCTACATATCCGCACTTATCTTAGCATATCCGCGTTTATCTTAACATATCCGCGTTTATTACAATCATATTGAAAATATCTATTTTATACCGAAAATGAATCTGGAATATTTTGGTGTTTTTAAAGTGAAAATCAGTAAAGCTTTATTGTTGAAATAAATTTTGAGAGCAAATTGAATAGCAGTACTTCGTTTAATGTCAGTATATCATTTAATGTTAATAAATATGAAGAAAATTTTAATAATAGATGATGATTCTTTAATAAGATCAAAGATTAGAAAGTCACTTGAAAAAAAAGATTATATAGTATTCACTGCGAAAAATGGTAAAGAAGGTATTCAGCTTGCTTTTGAGGTTATTCCCGATTTAATTATTTCAGATATCATAATGCCGAAAGTTGACGGTTACTCAGTTAAGAAAGAGTTGGATTCGAATAAAAACACTAATGGGATACCATTTATTTTTTTCACAGCAAAAGCAGGAATAAATGATTTCCGATTAGGTATGGATCTTGGTGCGGATGATTATTTAACAAAACCCTATAATGAAAAAAACTTAATTAGTGTAATTGAGAATAGATTGGAAAGAATAAGCCAGGTCAGTCAAAAAATAAATAATAAGTTTGAAACTAATAAGAGGGAGGATAATAAATTTAGTAAAAACGGTAGACTTCTTATTAGTATAAATAATGTTCCGCACTTAATTAAGATTTCTGAAATAGCTTCTATTAGTGCTTTTGGAGAATACTCTAATATTTATTTGACAAATGGTAAAAAAATAATTGTAAGAAAATTATTAAAAGAATGGGAACAAATTCTTCCTGAGAATATTTTTGTTCGAATTCATCGTTCAACTATTATAAACTTTGAGTTAATTGAAAGAATAGAAAAGTGGAATAGACGCTCTTACATTGTTTATATTCAAAATAATGAAAATCCGTTTACTATTAGTGAAAGATATGCTTCAAGGTTAAAAACACTTGTTGGTACTTTCGGTTGATAATGTTAAAAATTAACATCAATAATTCACATAAAAAATAGTCCATTTCTCCCAACCATAGATTAAAATATGTTAAGTCCTAAAATTTCAATTATCACATCCAGAACGAGTTTAGGACAATTAATATAGAACTCTGATACTTCTACTAAATCCGCGCTTATTTTAGTATATCCGCATTTATTTTAACATATACGCGCTTATTGCAATCAAATTGAAAGCAGGTATTTTTTACCGAAAATGAATCAGAAAAATTTTGGGGTCTTGAAGGTAAAAATCACATAAAGCGATATTGTTGAAATAACTTTTGAGCGCAAATTGAACAATGGTGCAACTATTATTGTAGGTATACCATTTAATGTTAATAAAATGAAAAAAATTTTAATAATAGATGATGATTCGTTAATAAGATCAAGTGTTAAAAAACAAATGGAAGAAAGCGGTTATACAGTATTCACTGCAGAAAATGGTAATGAAGGAATTCAGTTGGCTTTTGAGATTATTCCCGACTTAATTATTTCGGAAATTGCAGTGCTGAAATTTGATGGAATTAAATTGTTAAACCAAATTAGAGAGAAGTATTCGTTTAATAACATTCCGTTTATCTTCCTTACTACAAAATCGAACTTAAAAGATATGCAAAATGCAATATCAAATGGAATTGATGATTATATAACGAAACCGTTTAAAATAAATGAATTGAAACGAATTGTTGAAAATAAGTTAAATATAAAAAGTATAGTTGATAAAAAACTTAAAAGAATAAATAAGAAAAAACTTCACAATATTCCGAGTGAATTAAAATCACCATTATTATCGGTTATCGGGTTCACGGATTCAATAAGTGATGAATTTAAAAACTTTCCAAAGCAAGATATTATTAAAATTCTTAATTCTTTAAGTTTATCAAGTAAAAAATTAAATAAAGCAATTAAAAAATATATGTTACACTCTGAAGTAGAATTACTGCTGCTTAACAAAAATAATGAAACTCTTAAACCAAATACTCCAACTAATTCTTCAATTAATAATGATACGATTAACAAAAATATAAATTGTAAAAAAAAATTAAATCACGTATTGTTGAGGAATTATTGACTAATGCAATAAAATTTTCATCAAAAAGTTCTAAAATAAAAATCCACGGTGTTGTTGATAAAAACGTGTATTCGCTTGTAGTGAAAAATAAAGGTTTTGGAATGGAGCAGGAACAGATAAAATCAATTTCAACATATAATCAACATAGAAGAAATTTTTTTTGCAAAAAGATAAAGGATTAGGATTAATTATAATCAAAAAAATTACTGAATTCTATAATGAAAAATTAGAAATTGAAAGCGCATTAAATAAATATGCAGTTGTCAATTTAGCATTATCAATAGTTAAATAATTGTGGTGATTTACTAAATAGATAAAAGCATTATTACTTTTAATAATAACATATAAACAATCATACAATATAAGAGGGACAAAATGAATTGGTTTAAAAATCTTAAAATTAGAACGAAACTTTTAACAAGTTTTTCGTTGATAGCCCTTATTACTTTAATAGTAGGTTTAGTCGGCTACTTTTCACTTGAATCGGCGTCAAAGAATCAAAGTGAATTATATGTGGACCGGTTGATACCTATACGGGACCTGGGTTATGCAAATGCAGCGTTACTTATTTTACGTGGGGATATTGTAGCTGCATTAGGAACTGAAGATGTCAATAAGCGAAAAAAATATATTGCTACTATCCAAAGTGAATCTCAGAAAGTTGATGAATTAGTTGATACGTATTCAAAGACATATCTTGTTAAAGAAGAAGAAGAAACACTGCAATTATTTTTAGCTGAATGGGATGAATATAAAAATTATATGAAAGAAGCAATTGACCTCGTTTTAAATATGAGAGATACTGAAGCAAAGGAAATAATATATGGTAAATCGCTTGAGCACCAACTTAGAGCTAGAAAAAACCTTAGAGCATTAATTAATATAAATGCAATGGTAGCCGAGGAACTGAAAAAAGCTACTGATATAGAGGCATCTAATGCAGAAGCATTAATTCTAATTTCCATATTTGTTGCTGTTGTTCTGGCAATTTTTATAGGTTTGTATCTAGCCGCCTACATTTCTAAAGGGGTAAAACAAGTATTAGAAAGGATGGAAAGTTTATCCGGAATGTGTATTGCAAATTTAGCAAATGGAAGTGAACAGTTAGCAAACGGGGATTTAAATATTAAAATAGAAACCGGTACAAAACACCTTGATATAAATTCAAAGGATGAAATCGGTCAACTTGCACAAAATATGAATAAAATTATTACGAATACCCAAGGAACAGTTGCTTCAGTTGAAAAAGCTATCAAAGCAATTAAAGAAATGATAGAAGAGACAAAATTACTGGTTCAATCAACAATAGATGGCAAGTTGGATAAACGCGGACAAGCTGAGAGATTCCAAGGCGGTTACAAAGAAATAATAGGCGGGTTAAACAAAACGTTGGAGGCTGTAGTAACTCCAATTAATGAATCGAAACTAGTCTTAGAAGCAATGTCAATCGGTAATTTAACAGCAAGAATGCAAGGAGAGTATAAAGGTGATTTTGCATTAATAAAGAATAGTGTAAATGATTTAGGTGATTCTTTGAGCAGTTTAATAGGAGATGTAAGTGAAGCAGTACAAGCGACAGCCAATGCAAGTAATGAAATCTCGGCGAGTACCGAAGAGATGGCGGCCGGTGCACAAGAACAAAGTTCTCAAGCAACAGAAGTAGCAAGTGCAGTTGAACAAATGACCAGTACTATACTTGAAACAACAAAACATTCTACCTCAGCAGCTAGTAATGCCAAAA